>Ga0070741_10005359_pt1 | contig 28587 bp, 28 predicted proteins | sample Coa_R1_4_FD_66440 | JGI IMG/M metagenome (GOLD analysis project Ga0070741, IMG submission 66440) | Surface soil microbial communities from Centralia Pennsylvania, which are recovering from an underground coalmine fire - Coalmine... | ecosystem: Environmental > Terrestrial > Soil > Unclassified ... | reverse complement strand
GTGCGCATCGCCCCCGGGTCGGAGCCGAAGAGCTGGATCGAGACCGGGCGCTCGCCGGGCTCGATCCGCAGGAGCTCGCGGAGGGTGCGCTCGTTGCGGCGCGCGAGCGCGATGCTCGACACCATCTCGGAGACGGCGAGCCCGGCGCCGTGGCGGCGCGCCTGCAGGCGCACGAACCAGTTGCCGATGCCCGCCAGCGGCGCCAGCAGGACGCGGTTGGCGACCTCGACGCCGCCGATGCGGAAGGGCCGCGTGAGCGGCGCCTGCATGCCCGCTCGCCCCTCGCTCACCGGTTGCGCTCCCAGATCAGCCGCAGGCCGGTGAGCGTGAGCAGGTCGTCGACCGCGTCTATGGTCTCGCAGAAGGGCACGATCGCGGGCGCGAGGCCGCCCGTGGCTATGAACTCCACGCTCCCGCCGAGCTCGGCCTCGATCCGGCGGGCGACGCCGTCTATCAGCCCGGCGAAGCCGAAGATCACGCCGGACTGGATCGCCGCCCGGGTGGAGCGCCCGATCGCCGCCTCGGGCTCGGCGAGGTCGATGCGCGGGATGCGGGCGCCGCGCTCGGTCAGCGCAGTGAGCGAGATCTCCACGCCCGGCGCGATCGCGCCGCCCAGGTACTCGCCGCGGGCCGAGACGGCGTCGAAGTTGATGCCGGTGCCGAAGTCCACGACCACGCACGCGGCGCGGAAGCGGTCGAAGGCCGCGACCGCGTTGACCAGGCGATCGGCGCCGACCTCGTGCGGGTTGTCGATCCGGATCGGCATCCCCGTCTTGACGCCCGGGCCGACCAGCAGGCAGCGCTGCCCGAGGTAGCGCTGGGTCAGGCTCTCGTACTCCTGCCCCAGCGGCGGCACCACCGAGGAGACGATCGAGCCGCCAAGGGTGGCGAGCTCCATCCCCCGCAGCGCGAGCAGGCCGGCGAGCTCGACGCCGAGCTCGTCCGCGGTCGCCCCGGCGCGGGTGTGGAAGCGCCAGTGCTCGATCAGGCGCGCGCCGTCGAAGATGCCGACGTGCGTCTGGGTGTTGCCAACGTCCACCGCCAGGAGCACGCGGCGGATTATCGCCGCGGCTGGCGGGACTCGAATACGATCCGCCCGCGATGGCAGCCGGCGAGCCGATCCTCTACGTGATCCCCGGCTCCCATCCGGCGATGGCCGTGCGCCGGATGCTCGAGCTGAAGGGGGTTCCCTACAGGCGCGTGGACCTGATGCCGGTGATCTCGCGGGCCGTGCTCCGCGGGCTGCGCTTCCCGGCCAGCACCGTGCCCGCCATGCGGGTGGACGGCGAGCGGATCAGCGGCTCGCGCGCGATCGCGCGCGAGGTCGACCGTCGCTGGCCCGAGCCGCCGCTCTACCCGGCGGACCCCGAGGCGCGCGCGAAGGCCGAGGAGGCGGAGCGCTGGGGCGACGAGGTCCTGCAGGCGCCGGTTCGCCGCATCCTGTGGAACGCGATCTCGCGCGATCACGGCCCGCTTCGGAGCTACGCCGAGGGCGCGCGGCTGGGCGTGCCGCTCGGCCTGGCGGTGAAGGCCGCAGCGCCGATCGTCGCCGCGGCCAAGCGGATCAACCGCGCCGGCGACGAGGCCGTCCGCGGCGACCTGGCCGCGCTGCCGGGCTATCTCGACCGCGTGGACGCCTGGATCGCGGAGGGGGTCCTGGGGGGCGAGCAGCTCGGTGCCGCCGACCTCCAGATCGCGGGCAGCCTGCGCCTGGCGATGACCATGGACGACCTGCGGCCCCATATCGAGCGCCGCCCGGCCGGCGAGCTCGCGCTGCGGGCGATTCTCGAGTTCCCGGGGCGCTTCCCGCCCGTGCTGCCGGCCGACTGGCTCGAGCCGCTGCGCGGAGCCCCCGCCTGAGCTAGAGCTCGAGCGGCCCCACCCGCTCGGCCCGCTGGCCCTCGCCGAGGGCGGCGAGCGCGTCGCGGAGCGCGGTGCCGTCGGGGAGCCGCAGCTCCGGGTCCAGCTCGAGGAGCGGCGCGAGCACGAACCGCCGCGACGTCACCTCGGGATGGGGAAGCGTCAGCCGCTCGCTGCGGTGCTCGAGGTCGCCGAGCAGCAGCAGGTCGAGGTCGATCGGCCGCGGGCCGTGGCGGGGGCCGGCGAAGACGCGGCCCAGCTCGGCCTCGATCGCCTTGCACAGGTCGAGCAGCGGCTCCGGCTCCAACCCGGTGCGGATGCGGGCGGCCGCGTTCAGGAAGTCCGGCTGGTCGGTGATCTCGCCGACGGGCTCGGTCTCGTAGAGCGAGGAGACGGCCTCGACCTCCACCCCGTGGGCCCGCAGGGCCGCGATCGCGCGGCGCAGGTTCTGCTCCCGGTCGCCCACGTTCGAGCCCAGCCCCAGGTAGCCGGTTCGGGCGCGGCTCACGGCGCCTCGCCCCGCTCGCGGGCGAACTCCACCTCGACCGCCACGGCGCCCACCGAGAGGGGAATGGGCGGTTCGGGCTTGGTCGCGCGAACCCGCACGGCGTCGGCGGCCGGGAAGCGCTCCAGCAGGCGCTCGGCCACCTCGGCCGCGACACGCTCGAGCGTGCGCCGGCGTTCCGAGGCGGCCACCTCGGCCGCCAGCGCGCAGACCGCGGAGTAATCCACCGTGTCCTCGAGCCGGTCGCTGCGGGTCGCGGGGCAGTCGGCGAGCGCTATCGAGATGTCGAGGACCAGGCGCTGGCCGATCTCCTGCTCGGCGTCGCTCACGCCGTGGTGGGTGTAGACCGAGAGCCCCTCGACCTCGACCGATGCTGGCAGGCCCGCCCGCGCGTCCACCGCCGGCACGCTACCCGAGCGGGGCCGCTTGCCGGCGGGCCCCGAGGATGGCCGCGGCCACGCGCATGGCCTGGGCTACCTCGGCCACGTCGTGGACCCGGAAGACCTCCGCGCCCGCGGCGAGAGCGAGCACGTTCGACGCGATCGTCCCCCCCAGCCTCTCGCCCACCTCGCGGCCGGTGATCGCCCCGATGAAGCTCTTGCGCGAGGTGCCGACGACGACCGGGCGGCCGAGCTCGCGCAGCTCGCCGAGGCGGCGCAGGAGCTCGAGGTTGTGGGCGACCGTCTTGCCGAAGCCGATCCCGGGGTCCACCCAGATCCGCTCCTCGGCGATCCCGGCCGCGATCGCCGCCTCCACGCGCTCGGCGAGGAACGCCTTCACGTCGCCGACCACGTCGTCGTAGCGCGGGTCCCGCTGCATCGTCCGCGGATCGCCGAGCATGTGCATGAGGATCACCCCGCAGCCGCGCTCGGCGCAGAGCTCGGCCAGGCGGGGGTCGGCGCGCAGGGCGGTCACGTCGTTCACGATCTCCGCGCCGGCGTCGAGCGCGGCCTCCGCGACGCTCGCCTTCGAGGTGTCGATCGAGACCGTGACGCCCGGCCCGCCCCGGCCGGCCAGCGCCGCCACCACCGGCTCCACGCGGGCCAGCTCCTCGGCAGCGGGCACCGGCTCGGCGCCCGGCCTCGTGGACTCGCCGCCGATGTCGAGGATCGCGGCGCCCGCTTCCGCCAGCTCGCGGCCATGCGCGATCGCCCGCTCGGGGTCGAGGAAGAGGCCCCCGTCCGAGAAGGAGTCCGGGGTCACGTTGACTACGCCCATGATGCGCGCGGACACGCCAGGCAGTATCCCGTCCCGGCGGCCGGGATTGCGGCTTTGTGGTCGCGATCACGACTACAACCCCGCAACCGTGGCCGTGGCCGGCGCGGGGATCGCGATCCGGCGCCCGGGCTCGTGGCGTATGCCGCGACGTTTGAAGGTGGCGCCGGTCGGCTACACGCACCGACGATGCGATTGCGCCTGGGACGCCTCAGGCGCCGACCCGCCTGGGAGTCGCGCACCGAGGTCTGGCGGCAGGTGGGGCTGGGCGCCGAGATCGACCGCGCCCGCGTGCAGCGGGCGCGGGGGCAGCTCGTCGTGCTCACGGCGGCGATCGCCGGCGTCCTGATCGCCTTCGGCCACCGCCGGCAGCTCTTCCCTGGCCTTGGGTCGTGGGTCCAGATCGGCACGGTGGCCGTGCTCGTGATCCTGGGCTGGGCGCTCGCCCGCGCCGCGGGCCGCGGCATCGCGCCCTCCCTCTACCGCCGGCTGGACCCGGGAACGGCGGGCACGGTCGGCTTCCTGATCCGGCTCTTGACGATCGCGCTCGTGGTGCTCGTCGCGCTGCGGGTCGCCGGTGTGAGGGCGAGCACGCTCGCGGTCGGCGGCGCGTTCACTGCGGTCGTCCTGGGCCTCGCCGCGCAGCAGACGGTCGGCAACCTGATCGCCGGTATCGTGCTCCAGAGCACGCGGGCCTTTCGCGTGGGCGAGCGCATCCGCTTGGTGGGCGGCGCCGTCGCCGGGCAGGTCGAGGGCATCGTCGGCTCGCTGGGCCTCTTCTACACGACCCTCGTCTCGGGGGCCGACCGCACGCTGGTGCCCAACAGCATGATCCTCAACCTGGCGGTGGCGCCCGTCCGCGAGCCCGATCGCATCGAGCTGCGGGCGCGCCTCGCCGCTTCCACCACGCCCGGCGAGGTCGAGGACCGGCTGCGCGAGCGCGTGACGACCCCGATGCGCTACCCGCCCCAGATCACGCTCGAGGAGCTCGATCGCGACGAGATCGTGGTCCGCGTCATCGCCACCCCGGAGGCGCCGCGGCAGGGCGCCACGCTGGCGGCCGAGGTGCTCGCCGCGATGCGCTCCGCAGGGTCCGCGGCGGGAGGGGACGCGCCCGCCGGCCCCGCCTCGGAGGGTCCGGCCCACGGCCGCGCCCGCCGCGACTGACCCGAGCGTCCGCGCGCCGTCCAGCGCCCTTACTGGACGCGGATCACCTCCCCGCCCGGCGTCAGCCCCACGAAGTGGTGGGCCTCGCCCGCCCGGAAGCGCCGGCACTGGTTGCGCGGCCGGTCGTCCACCGGCTTGCGCGGCTCGTGGGCGATGTCGGCGACCCAGTCGGGCAGGCCGGGCAGGCGCTCGGCTATGCAGGGGCCGCGGGCCAGCGAGCCTAGCGCCGCCCTCGCATCGCCGTAGGCTTGGAGCGCCGCGGTGACGGCGCGATCGCGCTCGCTCTCGCTGGCCCCGCCGCAGGCGGTGAGCGTCGCCGCGAGCGCGGCGACGGCGGCTGCCCGCCACGGGAGGCGGCCACGGGCGGGTCGCCCGGCCGATGAGGGAGCCATCGGCAGCGCCGGGGTGCGTCCTTCCCCGATGGCCGAGTTGGCACGAAATAGTTGGATCAAGTCGGCCATCGCTGGCCGTGGCCGTGGCCGCCGATCAGTCGTGTTCACGACGTGTCCGGGCTGGACGCCTAGAGCCGCGAGCCGGGGTCGTTCGCGCGCATCTCCGCCGACCCTCCGGCGAACCCGGGCCGCGGGCGGGGGATCGGGCGCGGGCCCTCGCGCTCGGGCTTGCGCTCCGGCTCGGATTCGGGCGGGGGAGCCGGCGCGGGCTCCTCGGCGCCGAAGACCTCCTCCTCGCTCGCGCCCTCGAGGAGCTTCACGAACTGCTCGGCGTCGATCGTCTCCCGCTCGAGCAGGATCCGGGAGATCCGGTCCATCGCCTCGCGGTGCTCGGCGAGGATGTCCTTCGCCGTCTGGTGCGCCTCCTCGACGATGCGGCGGATCTCGTCGTCGATCTCGCGGGCGATCTCGTCCGAATAGTCGGGCTCCGCCGAGAACTCGCGCCCGAGGAAGGGCTGCGAGCGGTCGTGCCCGAAGACGCGCGGGCCGAGCCGCTCGGACATCCCGAAGCGCATCACCATCTGCTTGGCCGTCTCGGTCACCTTCTCGAGGTCGTTCGAGGCCCCGGTCGTGATCTCGCCGAACACGATCTCCTCGGCCGCGCGGCCCCCGAGGGTCATCGCCATCGTGTCGGTCAGCTCGGCGCGGGTGGTCAGGAACTTGTCCTCGGTGGGCAGCGAGATCGTGTAGCCGAGCGCCTGGCCGCGGCTGATGATCGAGATCTTGTGGACCGGGTCGCAGTTAGGGAGCACGTGGCCGACGATCGCGTGGCCGAGCTCGTGGTAGGCCGTGATCAGCCGCTCCTTCTCCGACATGACGCGGCTCTTCTTCTCGGGGCCGGCGATCACGCGCATGATCCCCTCCTCGAGCTCCGTCATCGTGATCTCGCGCTTGCCCGACCGGGCGGTGAGCAGCGCCGCCTCGTTGATCAGGTTGGCCAGGTCGGCCCCGGTGAACCCCGGCGTCTGGGCGGCGAGCGCATCCAGGTCTATGTCCTTGGCGAGCGGCTTGCCGCGCGTGTGCACCTCGAGGATCTGCCGGCGACCCTTGCGGTCGGGGCGGTCCACGACCACCTGGCGGTCGAAGCGGCCGGGGCGAAGGAGCGCGGGGTCGAGGATGTCCGGGCGGTTGGTGGCCGCGATCAGGATGATGTTGTCCTTCATCTCGAAGCCGTCCATCTCCACCAGGAGCTGGTTGAGCGTCTGCTCGCGCTCGTCGTGGCCCCCGCCCATGCCGGCGCCGCGGTGCCGGCCGACGGCGTCGATCTCGTCCATGAAGATGATGCAGGGGGCGTTCTGCTTGGCCTGCTCGAACAGGTCGCGCACGCGGCTCGCGCCCACGCCGACGAACATCTCCACGAAGTCGGAGCCCGAGATGGAGAAGAACGGCACGCCGGCCTCCCCGGCGACCGCGCGGGCGAGCAGGGTCTTGCCCGTGCCCGGCGGCCCGTAGAGCAGGACGCCCTTCGGGATCCGCGCGCCGAGCGCCTGGAAGCGCTTCGGGTTCTCCAGGAACTCCTTGATCTCCTGCAGCTCCTGGACGGCCTCGTCCACCCCGGCGACGTCGCGGAACGTGATCTTGGGCGCGTCCACCGACATCCGCTTCGCCCGCGACTTGCCGAAGCTCATCACCCGCGAGCCGCCGCCCTGCATCTGGTTCATCAGGAAGACCCAGAAGCCGAAGAAGAGGACGAACGGCAGGATGTAGGTGAGGATCGAGAGGAAGCTCGAGCCGCCGGTGCCCTCGACCTTGGTCTCGATGTGGTTGCGCTGGAGCGCGTTGATCAGCGTCTGCTCGTCGTTCGGCAGGTACCCCGTCGTGTAGGTGTCGTTGTTGGTCTCCGTGACCTGGACCTCGGAGTTCTTCTGGTCGAAGGTGACCGAGGCGATGGACTGCGGCCGGTGGAAGACCTGCTGGCGGAACTGCGAGTAGGTCGGCGTCTGCTGCCCGGACTGGGGGTTGATCAGCCGCGAGGCGAAGAACGCGAGCACGATCACGATCAGGATCGGGAACGCCGCGCTTCTGAAGAACCGCCTCACCGGACCGAAAGTCCTCCCGCGGCGGCTCCGCGGCCCGCCTGGCCGCCCCCGGCGCCCAAGCGCCGCGCTGAAATGCTCCGAGCGAAATCGAGCATGCTGATTGGGTTACGGGTGCTCGGCAACTCTGGGATCAGCGTACCAGGGGTACCTAGGCGCGATCGAGATTCAGAGCGGCCACGTAGGGGAGGTTGCGATAGCGCTGCGAGTAGTCGAGCCCGTACCCGACGACGAAGCGGTTGGGGATCTCGAAGCCGACGTAGCGGATCGGCAGCTCGACCCTGCGCCGCTCGGGCTTGGTGAGCAGCGCGCAGACCTCGAGCGTGCGCGGGTCCCGGGCGCCCAGGTTGCGGAGCAGGTAATGGAGGGTGAGGCCCGAGTCCACGATGTCCTCGACGAGCAGCACGTCGCGGCCGGCCACGGACGCGTCGAGGTCCTTGAGGATGCGGACGACGCCCGACGAGTCGGTCTGCGACCCGTAGCTCGAAACCGCCATGAAGTCGACCTCGCACGGGACCGTCAGGGCGCGCATCAGGTCGGCGATGAAGAGGACGGCGCCCTTCAGCACCCCCACCATCACCAGGTCGCGGCCCTCGTAGTCGCGGCTGATCTCCGCCCCCAGCTCGGCGACGCGCCGCTCCAGGTCCTCCGCGCTCACCAGGGTCTCGCCGATCGCCGGATCGCGCCCGCTCTCGTCCACTCGGCGGCAGTCTAGGACCCGGCGCCTGCCGCGTTAGAGCGGGATCGCCGGATCGCCCCGGCCGTCGGTAGGCGGGCGGTCGAGCGCGCGGGCGCGGAGCACCGCCACCTCGCGGGTATCGTCGCCGAGGCGGAAGTCCTCCGATACGGCGACGCCGGCGACCCAGGCGACCTCGCCGCCCACGGTGACCACGGGGAGTGTGTGACGCAGGGAGCGGGGCACGCCACGATCGGTGAAGAGGTCCTGGAGGCTCTTCGTGCCGCGCATGCCGAGCGGGCGCATGCGATCGCCGGGGCGCCAGGTGCGCACCTCGACCGGGCCGCGGAGCGCCGCGGCGTCGATCGTCGCGAGGTCCGGGCCGGCCGGCTCGACCGGCCCCGGGTGAAGCTCCGCCCGCACCTCCCAGGCGCCGATGCGCACGGCGCCGGGGACCGTGAGCGCCACCGGCTCGGGCGCCGCCTCGCCCTCGCGCGAGGTCTCGAACCTGATGAAGCCGTGCTCGCAGACGGCCCGAAGCCCGCCGCCCAGATCGAGCTCCCCGCCCTCGCTGCCGGCGGCCAGGCGCAGGATCTCGGCGGCGCGGCGGCGCGAGAGCGGCACCGGGCGGCCGGCCGCGCGCTCCGCCAGCGCCCGCAGCGAGAGGCGCTTGAGGGCGGGCTCGGAACCGTCGAGCGCCGCCGCCCGGATCGCAACCGCACCCGCTCCCGCGCCGGCGGCCTCGAGCGCCTCGAGCACCACCCGCTCCAGCAGCTCGGCCTCCTCGCGCAACTCGGCCTGGGTCTCGGCGAGGTTGCGCTCGGCGGCGGGGCTCAGCTCGCGCAGCACAGGCAGCACCTCGGCGCGGATGCGGTTGCGCGCGAACCGCGGGTCGAGGTTGGACTCGTCGTCGGCGAAGGGCAGGCCGGCTGCCTGCGCCAGCTCGCGCACCCGCTCCCGGTCCAACCCCAAAAGGGGCCTGATCACCCGTCCCTGGCGCGGCGCGAGCCCGAGCATCGCCCGGGTCCCCGGCGAGACGGCGAGCCGGTAGAGCATCGTCTCGGCGATGTCGCTGCGCGTGTGCCCGGTGACGATCCAGTCCGAGTGGCTGCGCGCGCGCAGGCGCTCGGCTGCCGCGTAGCGGGCCTCGCGCGCCTCGGCCTGGAGGTTGCCCTCACCCAGCCGGGCCCGCTCGATGTGAAGATCGATGCGGAGCGCGGCGCACAGGTCGCGGCAGACGCGCTCGTCGCGATCCGCCGTCGGGCGAAGGCCGTAGTTGACGTGCAGCGCGTGAACGGCGCCGGGGCCGAGGGCCGCGGCGGCGGCGGCGGCGGCGCAGGCCGAGTCCGGTCCGCCCGAGACCATCACGACCGCCGAGGTCGCAGGGCCGGTCAGGCCGCTCGCCCGCGCGGCGTCCGCGAGCACGGAGCGGGCCTCCTCCGCGCGGCCGCTCACGACCAGCCCCGGGACCCGCGTTCGGCCCGGGTAGAGGCGCCGTCTCCACGCCCATCGCTCACGTGGGCGATGTTACGACGCGAGCCCTACGTCTCCTGCGCGGAGGCCGGCGCCGCGATCGGATGCTCGCCGGTGCGCGTCGAGCGCGCGATGAACAGCTCCACGGGCTGCGGGAAGCCCTTGAGATCCACGTGCCCGATGGGCTGGAACTCGAGGTAGTCGGTCTCGCCCACCTCGTCCACGATCGCCCGCGTGACCATGACCTCGCCGGCCAGGGCACGCGCGACGACGCGGTGGGTCAGGTTGACCTCGCCGCCGAAGTAGTCGCCATCCCGGTAGACCGCGCGCCCGTAGTGAAGCCCCACCCGCGGCTGCGGCCGCTCCTGGAAGAGGGCGAGGAAGCCGACCGCCCACTCCGTCAGCGACCGCGGCTCGGGCGAGACGATCATCACCTCGTCGCCGATCGTCTTGACGATCAGGGCCTCGGCGGGCAGGGTCGCCTCCACCGTCTCGACGAAGCGCTCGATCAGATCGAACGCCTCCTCGTCGCCCTCCTCTTCCGTGTAGCGCGTGAACCCGGCGAGGTCCACGAAGCAGAAGGTCATCTGGATGCGCCCCATCTGGCCCTGGCCGCCGATCTCGGCCTCCATGTGGCCGATTACGTCCTGCTCGATGAAGAAGCGCAGGTAACGGTTGTGCATGTACTCCATTAGCGGCGACGTGGCCGGCAGCAGCTCCCGCGCCAGGCCCTCCATCTCCTCGGCCATCTGCAGGGAGTCCACGCCGTCGCGGATCAGGGGCTCGTGGACGAAGAGGTGGAAGAGCCGCACCTCGGCCTCCGCGATCTTGCGGATCGATTGCGCGTAGACCCTGACGAGCTGGAGCACGGCGACGAGCGGGAAGCCCGCGCGGAGGACTTCGGCGATCCGCTCGAGCGCCTCGGCGTCGCGCTCGTTCAGGGTCCGCTCGAGGGCCGTCGGCGTCCCGAGCAGGGTGACGATCCGCTCGATCAGCTCCTCCTCGAGCCCGGAGCGGCGCGCGGCCTCGGCCAGCGTGACCGTCCCCGTGTGCGCAGGCAGGAGGTCCTCGAGGTAGCCGAACGCGAGCCGGCCCTCGCGCACGGCCCGCCGCAGCTCGCCGAGCGAGTGGCCGCGCTCGCGCATGCGGGCGACCACCCGCGCCTGGGCCGCCGCGGCGGCCGTCCAGCGGCCGCGCTTGACCGGGATCACCCGTTCCCGGGCCCAGCGCTGCAGCGTCGAGACCGGGATGCCGGAGATCCGGGACGCTTCCGCGATCGAGATCGTGTCGTCCGCCAAGGGCGGCCGAGCATAGAAGAGCGCGGCGGCGCCGGTCAGCCGCGCGCGAGCCGGGGGTAGCGCTCGCGGACGGCGCGGCGGTAGTGCCGGATGAGGGCGCGCGCCGCCGGCAGGTAGCGAAGCGCCGCCAGCGAGTCGCAATGGCAGTCGACGCGGCCGCGGGCGATGGCCACCGGCAGGCTCTCGGCGCCCTGCAGGTAGCGGTTCGCTACCTCGGCGTCCATCGTGAGCACGAGCCGCGGCCGAAAGCCGGGCTCGTGGTCGAAGGACCAGCGAAGCTCGTCGCCGCCCGACTCGGTCCATACGTTCAGGGCGAGCCCGGCGTCGGGGATCTCGAGCCGAAGCCGCGGCTGGACGGCGCGCAGGAGCGCCCCGGCGCCCTCATCGGCTTGCACCGCGCCCATCGCGGCGTCCAGCGCCCCACGGAGGTCGGAGGCCGTGACCTGGGCAACCTCTCCTGAGCCCGCGCTTGCGACGCCCGTCGCCATGGCGCGAGTCTATTCGCACAAGCGCCGCCCTGCATCGCCGGCCGCTCCGGTGGCCCGAGCGGATCCTCGGGCGCACGGCGCCTGGCCGCCGGGAGGCTCTATCTAACGCTCTACCTTAGGCTTAGATTCGCCCTCTTCGGGGGCCGCCGAGGGCTTCCCCGGCGATCCCGTGGCGGCCGCGGGCGCAGGACCCGCCCCCGAACGGCCTGGGGCGCCGGGCGGGGATGCTTCCGCGGGCGGCCGCAGGGACGCCTCGATAGCCGCCAGGCGCCGCTCGAGCGCCTCGAGGCGGCGGCTCAGCTCCGCGCTCGCCTCCTGGCCCCGCCGGGCCAGCTCGGCGCCCGCCTCCTGGCCGCGGCGGCCGAGCTCGCGACCCGCCCCCCGCCCACGCCGGGCGACCTCGTCGAGCAGCTCCGCGGCGCGCTCGCGCGCCTCGGCCGCGGAGCCCGCGGTCGCGTCCAGCGTGCGGGCCACGGCGGCCCGCAGCGCCTCCGCCACGCCTGGCTGGCGCTCGGCGCTCAGGGGCCTCCGCCTCCGTCGGACGCGGCCCGGCGGAGGTCGCGAACCTCCTCCCGCAGGCGGTCCAGCTCGTCCTCCGCCTCCTCGAGGCGGTTGGAGAGCGAGCGGAGCCGCTGCTCGAGGCGCTCGAGGTCGGAGCCGCTCGCCACGTTCAGGGCGGCGAGCGCGGAGCGCTGGGCCGCGAGCGCCTTCTCGCTCGCGCCCGCCGCTCGCGAGAGCGCCTGGCCGAGCAGCGGGTTGTCCAGGATGGCCTGGGCGAGCTCCCCGAGCGCGTCCGCGCCCCGCTCGCGCAAGCTCGATTGCGCCGCCGCGCCGCCTGCCGCCTCGCCTGCGTGTTCGCGCTCCACGTGGCCAGGGTAACGCTTCAAGCGGAGCGCCTTCCGTGCCGATGCAGGAGCGAGAGCGCGACGCGCGTCCGCTGGCGCGCGAGTCCGCCGCCTCGGATACGGTTCGCCCACGAGCCGGAGAGATCACAAGACACCGGGTTCCCCGTTGCAAACCACATGGCCAACAAGTAGCGTTCGCAGGGCTTTCGGGCCGCGGTTCGCATGCGCCCGCAACGCGTGCTCCGCCGTCAGCCGCGAAGGCTCGAGGTACGGATGAGACGCAGGCTGCTGATCACGGTGTCGCTGGCCATCCTGACGCTGGTCGTCACGGCCGGCGCCGTGAGCGCCAGCGGCGGCCAGCTCCTGGGCACGGGCACTTCCAGCGTGGGCGTGACGCTCTCCACCGGGAGCCTCCCCACGGTCACCAACCTCCCCCAGTGCTCGAACCTGAAGGACGACGACGGCGACGGCCGGACCGACCTCGCCGATCCGGACTGCTCGGGCCCGCTGGACAACAGCGAGGCCGGGACGAGCGGCTCCGGCGGGGGAACGAGCACCGGCGGCGGGGGCGGCACGAGCACCGGCGGCGGGGGAACCTCCACCACCACGACGGGCGGCACCAGCACCACGGGCCGTCACCATCGCGGCGGCACCAGCACCACGACCACCGGCAGCGGGCGCCGTGGCGGCTACAGCGGCGCGGCCGTCAGCGGAAGGGGGCGCCGCGGCTACTCCGCCGGGCGCGAGAACCCGAAGCCGAGCGCTCCGCGCCAGAGCTACAAGCCGAACGGCGAGCCGAGCCGGACCAACCCCACGCTCACCATCGCAACCCCGGCGCCCGCGCCGCTCGGCGTCCCGAGCTTCATCATCGACCAGTTCACGATCCCGCCGTTCCTGCTCCCGATCTACCAGGCCTGCGGCACCGAGTACGGCATCCCGTGGCAGGTGCTCGCCGGGATCAACAAGATCGAGACCAACTTCGGCACCAACCTCAGCGTGTCGACCGCGGGCGCCGTCGGCTGGATGCAGTTCCTGCCCTCGACCTGGAAGGCGTACGGGGTCGACGCCAACGGCGACGGGCGCGCCGACCCCTACAACCCCTTCGACGCGATCTGCGCCGCCGCCCGCTACCTGAGGGCCGCCGGCGGCGACACGAACCTGCGCAACGCGATCTTCGCCTACAACCACGCCAACTGGTACGTGGACGAGGTTCTCCTCTACGCGCGCCAGTACGGGAAGCTCCCCGACGACCTCGTGGCCTCGGTCACCGGCCTCACCGAGGGCGACCGCTTCCCGGTCGCCGCCCGGGCCCGCTACGCCGACGACATCTCGGCCCGAGAGCTCGCCCGGCGCGCCCGCGAGCACGGCCGCGCCGCCGGCAACGTCGCCGACGTCATCTCAGGCTCGCCCACACGTCGAGGGATCAACATCTACTCGCACTCCGGGGCGCCGGTGGTGGCGGTCAACGACGGGGTCATCGTCCGCATGGGCCACAGCAAGCGCCTCGGCAAGTTCGTCGTGCTGCGCGACGACTACGGCAACCGCTTCACCTACGCCGAGCTCGGAAGCCTGGCCAAGGTGCACCCGGTGCCGAAGCACCAGAAGCTGACGGCCCGCAGCTTCCGGATCGTCACCCCCGGCAAGGGCGCGGCCAAGCCGCCGACCCAGCCCGCCAGCGCCGGCAGGCAGCTCCCGAAGGCGAGCGACGCCGAGTCCGAGCACGCGGGCGCCGCGAAGGCGGCCCGCGCCGCGGGAGCCCACGCGGCCCCGGCCGCCGCGGCCAAGCGCTCGCGCGGGCTGGTCAACACCGAGGATCTGCGCCCGCGCCTCTACGCGCTGCCGAAGCGGCCCGACAACGTCGAGCGGGCCACCCTGAGCGGCCAGCTCGACCAGCTCCTGGCGCGGCGGCTGCCCGGCTACGAGACGGTGAAGCGCTACCTGGGCGGCATGCTCCGCTTCGACGCGCGGCGGATGACGCTGCGGCCGCTCGAGGAGGGCTCGCGGGTGGTGGCCGGCACGGTGCTCGGCCGGATCGGCAAGACCGGCCGGCTGGCGCCGCACGTCAACTTCTCGATCCGCCCGGCCGGCAAGAACGCTCCCAAGATCGACCCCAAGCCGATCCTCGACGGCTGGAAGCTGCTCGAGGACACCGCCATCTACCGCGCCGCCGGCAAGAACCCCTTCGCCGCGACCAGCGTGAGCCAGGCGCTGACCGCCTCCAAGCAGCAGCTCGAGCGCCAGGTGCTGGCCGACCCGCGGCTCAGCATCTACGCCTGCGGGCGCAACGACATCCGCACCGGCCAGATCGACCAGCGCGTGCTCGCAGGCATGGAGTACCTAGCCGACAACGGCTTCCGGCTCACGATCACGGCTCTCAAGTGCGGCCACAGCAAGTACACGACCTCGGGCTACGTGAGCGAGCACTACTACGGCGACGCGATGGACATCGCCGCCGTCAACGGGATCCCGATCGCCGGCCACCAGGGCCGCGGCTCGATCACCGAGGTCGTGATCCAGACGCTGCTCAGGCTGCAGGGCACGATGCAGCCGCACCAGATCATCTCGCTGATGAACCTCGGCGGGCCGTCGTTCGCGCTGCCGGATCACTGGGACCACATCCACGTTGGCTGGGCCCCGCGTCCCGGTGACGTGGGCTACCGCGGCGGCGGCAGCTCCACGCTGCGCCAGTTCCAGTCGCTGCTCAAGCCCAACCAGTGGCAGCAGCTGATCGGGCGCATCGCGCAGATCGAGAACCCCACGGTCCCGACCGAGCCCTCCCGGTACGCGATCCCGACCCGCAAGGGCGCCAAGCGGGGTCGCGGCGACTGACGCCCCGCCTCTTCCGGTTCGTCCAGCTCGACCTCCCGGGCAGGCCCGGGATCCCCGACGGGCGCTTCCTGGCCCAGACGCCCGACGGCGACGCCGTCGTGGTCGTGGACACGGCGGGCGCGCCGCCCGCCCCTCGCCGGGCGCGCCTGCGCCGCCAGCGGCCGGCGGCGGCCTCGCCCGCGATCCGGGAGGTTCCCGTGACCAGGATCACGGCGGTGCTGCCGGGCCCGCTCGCGAGCGCCGAGGCGGCGGCCGCCTGGCTCCGTGAGGTCCGCTCCGACGCCCGGCGCGCGCAGGCGGAGGTGGCGGCCGGCGTCGAGCTGATCAACCGCGCCCTTCACGCCCACCGGCTGAGCGCGCGCGACCCGGGCGTGCCCGACGCCGCGCCGGGGCGCGCCCTGGCGGTGCGGGTGGGCTGGGGCGAGGGCGGCGAGCTGGCCGAGTCCGAGTGGACGGACGCGGTCGAGGTGCCGACGCCGCCGCGCCGGCGGGCGCGCGACGAGGTGGGCCCGCAGGAGCGGATGGCGGCGATCATGCGCGGAGCCGAGCGGCCCCATCCCGCCGAGCTCATGCTGCTGCGCGCCCGGGCCGACCTTGCGGCCGGGCGCCTGGCCGAGGCCGCGCTCCAGCTCGAGGCCGCCGAGCGCGCCCTCGCCGGAGGGCCGGGCGATGCGCCCGGCGCCGCCAGCCTGCGCGAGCGGATGCGGGCGCTGGAGAGCGAGCTCCGGGAGCGGGGCGGCGATTGAGGGACTTCGGGCGCTCAGGCGAGCGCCCGCACGAGCGCCCCGAGCTCGTCCACCACGTCGCCGCTCAGCCTCACCGTGGCCGCGCCGTCGTAGGGGGTCGGCCCCTGGGTGACGATCGCGACCGCGCCGCCGCCGGCCAGGGTGAGCTCGGGCAGGCCTGCGACCGGGTAGACCTCGAGGGAGGTCCCGACGCAGAGCAGCACGCCGGCCCGGGCGCAGAGCTCCTCCGCCTCCGCCATCGCCTCCGCGGGCAGGAGCTCGCCGAAGAGGACGACGTCGGGCTTGACCTTGCCCAGGCAGCCGCGGCAGACCGCGATGCCCTCCTCGTCGAAGAGACCCGCCACCTCCTCGAGCCGGTAGCGCGCGCCGCAGGTGGTGCAGCTAGAGGTGTCGATCGAGCCGTGGACCTCGATCACGCGCTGCGACCCGGCGGCGCGGTGGAGCCGGTCCACGTTCTGCGTGATCACCGCCTCCACCAGTCCGCGGCGCTCGAGCTCGGCCAGCGCGAGGTGGGCGGGGTTTGGGCGCTTTCCGGCGAGGGTGTGGAAGCGGGGGCGGTAGTAGTCCCAGAAGCGCTTCGTGTCGCGGTGGAAGGCGTCTATGTGCGCGACCTTCATCGGATCCACCCGCTCCCACAGCCCCCGGCCGGGGGTGCGGAAGTCGGGGATCCCGGAGGGCACCGAGATCCCGGCGCCGGTGAGCGCGACGGCGGAGCCGGCGTCGCGGATCAGCTCCGCGAGCCGCGCGATCCCCGCCTGGCCCTCGGTTCCGGTTGCGCTCATCCTCCCTTCCATCTTGGCGTGCGCTTGGCAAGGAAGGCCGCGATCCCCTCCTTCGCGTCCTCGGAGAAGAACGCCGCCGCGAAGCCGCGCTTCTCGGCCTCGATGCCCTCGTCGAGGTCGCCCCTGGCGGACACGCGCTTGACCTGCTCGAGCGCGAGCGGAGCCTGGCCGGCCAGCTTGCGGGCCCAGGCCAGGGCCGTGTCGAACAGCTCGTGGTCGGGCACGACGCGGTCGGCGAGCCCGTAGGCGGCCGCCGTCTCGGCGGAGATCGCGTCGCCGGTCAGGTTCATCTCGAGCGCCTTGCCGGGCCCGACCAGCCGCGGCAGCCGCTGGGTGCCGCCGAAGCCGGGGATGATGCCGAGCTTGATCTCCGGCTGGCCGAAGAGCGCGGACTCGGCCGCGATGCGGAAGTCGCAGGCCATCGCCAGCTCGCAACCGCCCCCGAAGGCGATCGCGTTGACGGCCGCGATCGTGGCGATCCCCTCCGTCCCGAGCTCGCGCAGCAGCGCGTGCCCCGCGTCGACCAGGGACGCGCCGGCGTCGGCGTCCATCTGCGTGAACGCCTTGATGTCGGCGCCAGCCGAGTAGACGACGGGGATCGAGGACGCGACCACGAGCGCCCTCGCGCCGGAGGCCTTGACGCGCTCCCAGGCCGCGCGCAGGTCGGCGATCACCTGCGGCGAGATGGCGTTCATGGGCGGGTTGGCGAGCCAGGCGATCGCGACGTCGCCCCGCGTCTCCAGCTTGACCGTCTCGGGCTGGTCGCCCTCGTCGGCGCGCGGGTACGGGTAGAAGCCCTGCCCCGCCTTCTGCCCCAGGCGGCCCTGGGCGACGAGGCGGCGCAGGAGGCGCGGGGGCGCGAAGCGCTCGCCGTGCTCCTCGGCCATGCGCTCGAGCTTCTCGTAGACGGCGTCGAGGCCGTCGGCGTCGGCCTTCATGAAGGGCGGCAGGATCCCCCGCCGCGGGTCCATCCCGGCGCCGGCCATCATCCCGAGGTCGACCGCGCGCACCGAGGCGACGCCCTCCTCGACGATCAGGCACGCCTCGACGATCGCCTTGAGGGTGAAGCGGTCGGCCAGGTCCTCGGGCGGCTCCGCCTCGCCCTCGAGCTGCGGCTCGCCGTCCTTGTAGAAGCCGTCGCCGCCGCTCTTCGCGCCCAGCTTGCCCTGCTCGACCAGGCGCTTCATGCCGCCGTGGACGTAGAAGCTCTCGCCGTAGGCCTCGCGCAGGTGCTCGGCGACGTGGAGGATCGTGTCGAGCCCCAGCAGGTCGCCGAGCACGAACGGTCCCATCGGCGCCAGGTTCTGCGCCGCGACGCCCTCGTCGATCTTCTTGATCGATAACCCGCCCTCCTCCTGGGCGCGCCATACCTCGCCGACCGCCGAGGTGAGTATGCGGTTGACGACGAAGCCAGGCACCTCGGCGCAGGTGATCGGCTGCTTGCGGATCGCCTGGGCGAAGTTGATCGCGGCCTCGATCGTCTCCGGCGACGTCTCCTCCCCCTCGACGATCTCGAGCAGCGGCATCACCGAGGCCGGGTAGAAGAAGTGAAAGCCGACGACCTTGTCGGGGCGCAGCGTGGCCTCGCCCATCTCGGTGATCGAGAGCGAGGAGGTGTTGGAGGCCAGCACGGCGTGGCCGGGAGTGACGGCGTCGAGCTCGGCGAACACCGCCTGCTTCACCTCCATGCGCTCCGGCACCGCCTCGACGACGAAGTCGACGTCCCCGAAGCCGTCGTACTCGGTCGTGCCGGTGATCTTGCCCATCACCTCCTCGAGGCGCGCGTCGGCCTGCTCCTGCGTCAGCTTCTCCCGCTTGACCAGGCCGGCGAGCTGGCCCTGCGTCACCGCCCGCGCCTTCTCGAGCCCGGCGTCGACGAACTTCTGGTCCACGTCCTTGAGCACGACGGGGATGTCTGCGGCCGCGATCGCCTGCGCGATCTCGCCGCCCATCGTGCCGGCGCCGACCACTGCGGCCTTGAATACGAACATGGCTTGAGATGCCTCCTCGGAGTCGGTGGGCCGCGGAAGGCTACCTGGCTACCCGCGCTTGCCGTAGATCTCGCGCTCGATCAGCGTCACCGAGCGGATCACCGAGTCGAGGAACGGCCGCAGCTCGTCGCGCAGGCGCCGGTACTGGCGCCGGCCCGCCGGCGTGATCGAGTAGTAGCGGCGGGTGCGCCGGTCGGGGTGCTCCCACTCCCCGCGGATCAGCCCCTGCGCCTCGAGCTCGCGGAGCAAGGGGTAGATCGTGTTCGGGTTGACCGAGATCACGCCCTCGGTGATCTCCTTGATCTCCTCGATCATGCGGTTGCCGTAGGCGGGCTCGCGGGCGATCAGGTGCAGGACGAGGAGCGGGAAGACGTCCCGGCGGCGCAGCTCGCCGCCGAACACGTCCATCGGCCGCCCGCCGCGCGCCTCGCTCTGTGGCCCTTCGCCGGCTGTCACCGCGCGCGACTATAAGGGCGCGCCGCGTGCGCCCCTCTCTACGCGAGCTGGCCGCCGGCCCGGGCTCAGACCGCCGCGCCGGCGGTCTCCGACTGGCGCTCAGCGACCTCGGTCTGCTTGGCGACCGCCTCCGGGATCGGCTCGTTCACGTTGCGGCCCATCAGCACCTCCTTGGCGATGACCAGCCGCTGGATCTGCGACGTGCCCTCGTAGAGCTGCATGATCTTCGCGTCCCGCATCAGCTTCTCGACCGGGTACTCCTTGATGAAGCCGTAGCCGCCGTAGACCTGGACCGCGTCCACGGTGACCTCCATCGCCGAGTCGGCCGCGAAGCGCTTCGCGTGCGAGGCCGCGAGCGTGTTGCGGATCCCGTGGTCGAGGAGCGAGGCCGACTGCCAGGTGAGCAGGCGGGCCGCCTCGACCTTCGTCGCCATGTCGGCGATCATGAACGCGACCGCCTGGTGCATCGCGATCGGGACCCCGAACTGGACCCGCTCCTTGGAGTACTCGCTGGCGAACTCGAAGGCGGCGCGGGCGATGCCGACGGCCATGGCCGCGACGCCCGGCCGCGTCCGGTCCAGGGTCATCATCGCGAGCTTGAAGCCCTTGTTCTCCTCGCCGAGGAGGTGGCTGGCCGGGACCTCCGTCTCGTTGAAGGTCACGGTGGCCGTGTTCGAGGCGCGCTGGCCGAGCTTGTCCTCCTTCTTGTCGATGACCACGGTGTCGTCGCGCGGCACCAGGAAGGCGGAGATGCCGCGGTGGCCGGCCTCCTTGTCGGTCTTCGCGTAGACCGTGTACCAGTCCGCGTACTGGCCGTTGGTGATGAAGCACTTGGAGCCGTTGATGACGTACTTGTCGCCCTTCTTCGTGGCCGTGGTCTTCATCCCCGAGACGTCCGAGCCGGCGTCGGGCTCGGTGAGGCAGAAGGAGGCGAGCTTCGGCTCCTCGGTGAGCATGCCCAGGTACTTCTTCTTGACCTCCTCGGCGCCGGCGAGCGTCACGGGCGCCGACGCCAGGCCGTTCGCCATCAGCGTCGTGCCGATCCCGGAGCAGCCCCAGCCCATCTCCTCCTCGATCAGGCAGCCCGAGAGGTAGTCGAGCCCGGGGCCGCCGTAGGCCTCCGGGATGTGCACGTTCATGAGCCCGACCTCCCAGGCCTTCTCGATGATCTCCTGGGGCCAGGTGCCGTCGCGGTCGTAGTCCCAGGCCACGGGCCGGATCTCCTTCTCGGCGAAGCTGTGGGCCAGCTCGCGCAGGTCCTTCTGCTCGTCGGTCAGCGTGAAGTCAACCAATGCTCCGAAGCTCCTCTAAGTCGCTGCCAAAGTCGTGATCGTGGGACCGATTGACTAGTCAATCAACCCTGCTCAACCGAGGATACCGCACCGCGGCGGCGGGCGCCGCGCCTCGCCCGGCGCCCGGGCCTATCCTTGCCCCGTGGACGCGCTCGTCCCCACGGCGCTGGCGATGGAGACCGTCTTCCTCCTGATCTTCTTCGTCACCCTCCCGCTCGCCGCCGTGGCCTTCGCCGCGGGGGCCGGCCGCGCCCTCCGGCAGATCGGCAAGGGCCAGTTCGCGGTCGAGTTCGAGAGCGACCTCGACGCCCGGGGCCCGCGCGGCGCGGGCGCCCCGGCGGGCGCGAGCCAGGAGGGCGAGCCCGCCGCCGTGCGCGAGGCGGAGATCCGCCAGCTCCTCGAGGCGAAGGCCTACCGCCAGGCCGCCCGCGGGGAGGCGCCGCTCGACGTGGAGCGCGAGCTCGAGGAGCTCCTGCGCCAGAGCGCCCCCTCCTCCCTGGCCGCCGACCGGCAGCTGCGCGAGGAGGTCCGCCAGCTCGTCGTCGCCCGCAACGAGCGGCGGATCCGAATGGGCAAGGAGCCGCTGGACGTCGACGCCGAGATCGAGCGCCAGCTCCGCGACCTCGAGAACCTCGGCCAGTAGCGGCTCGCGGCCGCACGGTAGGATCGCGTCAGCCATGGCGCCCGAGCGCGAAACCGAGGTAGAGGAGCGGATCGTCGAGCTGGAGGACCTGGTCGTGAGGCCGGGGATGTACTTCAACCCGCAGACCGAGGTCGTGGTCGTCGTGGACGACTCCGTCTCCCTCGACCAGGAGATCTTCAACATGGAGGCCTACGAGGGCGCGGAGTGGGTGCGCATCTCCGACGAGGTGCCGATCGACGAGGACGCCCGCGACGCCGCGCTCGAGGCCTTCCAGACGCACTACCACGCCGGCGCCCGCGGCTCGCTCTCGGCCTCCGCGCTCGACCAGGACGACGGCGAGGAGAACGACGGCGAGGAGGGCCAAGAGCCGGGCCGCGAGGACTGAGCCGCGCCTGCCCGAGGCCGGCGCGCGAGGAAGGGAGGGCGATGCCCGGATACACGATCGTCAAGCGCGAGGAGGCCGCCGACTGGATGGCCGACTACCCGGGCTTCGGCGAGATGCGCTCGTACACGAGCGCGCTCGGCGCCGAGGAGGTCGCGCTCACCTGGCGCCTGATGCCGCCCGGCACCGGCGGCAGGGGGTCGTACGGCCACCGCCACAAGGATCAGGAGGAGCTCTACCTGGTCATCCGCGGCACCGTCACCTTCAAGCTGGGCGACGACGTCGTCGAGGCCGGCCCGCAGACGGCCGTGCGCGTGGCCACCGACGTCTTCCGCTCGGTCCACAACGACGGCCCCGAGGACGCCGAGCTGGTCATCTGCTCAAAGCGCGCGACCGGCGACGAGGGCGAGACCGAGACCCGCGACGGCTTCTGGCCCGCCTGAGCGCGCGCCCGCGCCCACCCGGCCGGCGAGCCGCTAGATTCGGGCGCATGCTGAGCGAAGGCGAGCTTGCCCCCGACTTCACCCTGCCGGATCAGGACGGCCGGCCCGTCACGCTCTCGGAGCTCCGCGGCCAGGTGGTCGTCCTCTACTTCTACCCCCGGGCCGATACCCCGGGCTGTACCGCCCAGGCATGCGGCGTGCGCGATCACGCCTCCGAGTACGAGCGCGCCGGCGCGCGCGTGATCGGCGTCTCGCCCGACAGCGTCGAGGACGTCGCCAAGTTCGCGCGCAAGTACGACCTCCGGTTCACGCTGCTCGCGGACGCCGGGCACGAGGTCGCCGAGCGCTACGGGACCTGGGTCGAGAAGCAGAACTACGGCCGGACCTACTGGGGCGTGCAGCGCGCCACCTTCATCGTCGGCCCCGAGGGCAGGATCGCCCGGGTGTTCCCGAAGGTCTCCCCCAAGACCCACGACGAGGTCGTCCTGGGCGCGCTGGCCGAGCTCGCGCGCGCCTGAGAGCGCCCGCCGGCGGCGCGATCAGGCGGCCACGAACGCGATCACGACGATCGCGTAGATCGCCAGGAGCTGGACGCCCTCGAACCAGTTCGACTCGCCCTCCTGGGTGACGTAGTTGGCGATCACCACGGCGAGCCCGACCGCGCCCAGCTCGAAGCCGTTCAGCACCAGCGGCATCGGGCCGGGGCCGATGAGGAAGGAGCAGATGACGAGCACCGGGGCGACGAAGAGCGCGATCTGCGCGCTTGACCCGACAGAGATGTTGACCGCCAGGTCCATCTGGTTCTTGTGGGCGACAAGGATCGCCACCCAGTGCTCGGCCGCGTTGCCGACGATCGCGACGATGATCGCCCCGATGAAGAACTCGGTGAGCCCCAGCGAGTGTGCCGCGGGCTCGATCGAGCCGACCAGGACCTCCGACATCACCGCCACCGCGACCCCAGAGATCGCGAGCACGGCCGTCGCCCGGCGGGCCGACCAGCCCCAGGCGTCGGCGTGGTCGTACTCGGGATTGAAGATGTCGCGATGGGTACGGAGCGAGAAGTAGAGGCCGGCGAGGTAGGTGAGAATGAGGACCACCGCGACGGCCAGCGAGAGGTTCTCGACGGTGGAGCCGAAGTCGATCTGCTCGGCGCCGACGGGCGGCAAGCCGCCGCCGTCCACGAGCTCGAAGATGGCCGGCATCGCGAAGGCGGCTGCGGCGAGCAGGAGCATCGAGGTCTGGGCCGAGGCGGTGGTCCGACTGAAGGTCTGCTTGCTCCGCCCCCAGCCGCCGACCAGCATCGCCCCGCCCAGGACGAGGAGGACGTTGCCGAGGATCGAGCCGACGAGCGATGCCTTCACGACCTCGTGCAGGCCCCTGCCGAGCGCGAAGAGGGCGATGATGAGCTCGGGCGCGTTGCCGAAGGTGACGTTGAGCAGGCCGCCGACGCCGGGGCCGGCGCGGGCCGAGAGCTCCTCGGTGGCGCGGCCCATGAGGGCGGCCGTGGGCACGATCCCGAGCGCCGCGGTTATGAAGATGGCCACCTCGCTGGCGTTCGCGACGTCGAGGGCGATGGCGAGCGGGATGAACGGGAGCAGCAGGTAGGGCCAGCCCTGCGCGCTCAGCAGGAAGCCGGGCCCGAGGCGGGGTCTGGACGCGCCGCGCTCCACCGGCGAAGCGTATGTGAGAGGGCCCCGGCGACGCCGGGGCCCTCCTGGCGCTGGTCAGCGGCGCCCGGCCCGCGGGCGCGCCCGCTCAGCCCGACCCGTACTTCTGGAAGCAGGCGTTGGCCGCGGTCGTGTTCGAGCCCGCCTGCTGGAGGCACTGGCCGAGCTTCTTGATGTTCGCCGCGCCACCGCCCGAGGAGCTCGAGCCGCCGAGCGAGGGGAGGCTCCCCAGGCTGCCCGGGCTGATGCCGAGCTTGCCGAGCAGGTCGTTGAGCGGCTTCGTCGGCCCGCTCGGGGCCGCGATCGTCTGCGGCTCGTTCACGCCGGTCAGGGCGATGGCGAAGTCCACGCTCACGCTGCTGACGCCGGCGCCCGACGTCGGCGGCGGCGTGACCGTGAACTTGATCTCCAGCTTGCGGAGGATGTGGTCGTCCTTGCCCGAGTACACGTCCACGGTCGGGTTCTGGATGAACGACGAGACGAGGTCGAGCTGGCTCTGCGAGAGGCCCTGGGGCAGGGACGCCCCGGGCGCCTGCTGGGCGATCTTGACGAAGTCGTTGAGGACCTGGGTGACGTCGGCGTTGCCGTGGATGTGGACGGTCTGGGTCCCGCCCACGTCGGCGTCGCCCTCGTTGCTCAGGTTCGTGATCCAGCTCCCGGGGTCGATCCCGAGCTGCTTGAAGATCGCCGAGGCCGAGCTCGACGAGGTGGAGCCGGCGGCCTGCGCCTGCTGCGCGTAGGCCTGCTTGAACGAGTCGTAGAGCTTCGCCGGCACCTGGTAGTTGGTGCCCCCGTAGGAGATGTAGGCGGCGTCGGCCGTCGCGGTGGCGCCGCCCGTGAAGTCGATGCTCTGGCCCGCGAAGCTGCCGCTCGCCTTCGCCGTCAGCGCGAACTGGGGGAACTCCTTCTGCTCGCCGGTGCTGCCCTGGAAGGGGCCCGAGAGGCTCGCCGTCAGGTTGCCCCCCTGGGCTCCCTCGGCGGAGACGTTGAGGGTCAGGTCCAGGTTCCCGCTCGTCACCGAGGCCTGGTTGCCGAAGGTCTCGTTGAGGACCGCCTGCGGGTCCTCGCCGCCGCCGCCGCTGCCGAAGCAGCCGGCAACGGCGAGCGGGATGGCCAGCGCGAGGATCGCCGCGGCGAGGCGCGATGGGATTCGGTTCAAGGTCGGCTCCGTCGTCTCGTGGGGTGCGTTGCGACGTGCCAGCGTACACTCCGCCGGCCGTGGGCGGGCCGAGAATCATCCTCTACACGGGCAAGGGCGGCGTGGGAAAGACGAGCGTGGCCGCCGCGACGGCGCGCCTCTGCGCCCGCGAAGGCCTGCGAACCGTCGTGCTCTCGACCGATCCGGCCCACAGCCTCTCCGACTCGCTGGGCGCCCGGCTCGGAGCCGACCCGACGCCGGTCGGCGAGCGGCTCTGGGGCCAGGAGGTGCAGGCGCAGCGCGAGATGGAGGCCCACTGGAGCGCCGTCAGCCGCTGGCTGGGCCAGCTCCTCGCCGACCGCGGGATGCTCGACATCACGGCCGAGGAGCTGACCGTGCCGCCCGGGATGGACGAGCTCTTCAGCCTCCTGCAGATCAAGCGCCACCACGACGCGGGTGAGTTCGACGTCGTGATCGTGGACTGCGCGCCGACCGGGGAGACGCTGCGGCTCCTGTCGTTCCCCGACGTCGCCCGCTGGTGGCTCGAGAAGGTCTTCCCCTGGGAGCGCCGTGTGGTCGCCGCCGCCCGGCCACTGGCCCGGACCTTCCTCGACGTCCCCCTGCCCGGCGACGACGTGTTCGCCGACGTCCAGCGCCTGGTCCGCAACCTGGTCGCGATGAGCGAGATCCTCTCCGACCGCGAGCGGGCCTCGATCCGCCTCGTGATGAACCCGGACCGCATGGTGATCCTGGAGGCGCAGCGGACCTTCACCTACCTGAGCCTCTACGGCTACCTGACCGACGCCGTGGTGGTCAACCGGATCTTCCCCGAGGAGGTGGCGGGCGGCTACTTCGGGCCCTGGCGCGAGCGCCAGCGGGAGCACCTCGCGCTGGTCGAGGAGGGCTTCGCGCCGGTGCCGGTCCTGAAGGCCCGCTACTTCGGCGAGGAGGTGGCCGGGCCGCAGATGCTCGACCGGCTGGCCGCCGAGCTCTACGGCGAGCGGCGCCCCGCCGAGGTCATGCACTCCGAGCTGGCGATGGGGATCGAGAGCGCGGGCGGGCGCTCGACCCTGCGCCTGCCCGTGCCCTTCGCCGCCAGGGGCGACGTCCGCCTGCGCCGGATCGGCCAGGAGCTCGTGGTCCAGGTCGGGCGCGAGAAGCGCACGATCATGCTGCCCGCCGCGCTCGCCCGGCGGCGGCCGGCGGGAGCGCGGCTCGACGGCGGGACGCTCGAGGTGACGTTCGAAGATGACCGAGCCGAGCGAGCAGCCGCCCCGGCCTGAGGGCGAGCCCGCGGGAGCGGAGCCCCTGCGCTGCGTCGAGTGGTGCCCGGTCTGCCGCACGGCGGACGTGCTGCGCGAGACCGCTTCGCCCGAGCTGCGCGAGCAGTGGCACCGGGTCCAGCGCGAGGCGCTGGTGGCGATGCGCTCGCTCATAGACCACTACCTGGAGCGCTTGGAGGCGGCCGACGGCGCCCCGCGGGCGCGCCAGGTGGAGGACATCCCGGTCGAGTGAGCCGGCCTCGCCTATCGTTAGCCGCGTGGCCCTGAGCTGCCCGGGCTGCGGCGCCGAGAACCCCGAGCGGGCCCGCTTCTGCATGTCCTGCGGGGCTCCGCTCGCGCCGCGGTGCCCGCGCTGCGGCGCCGAGAGCCCGGCCGGGGCCAGGTTCTGCATCGCCTGCGGCGCCGCGCTCGCGGCGGGCTCGCCCGAGGCGCCGAGCGCGCCGCCCGCCGCCGGCGCCGCGCAGCCGCTTCCGGAGGAGCGCCGCAAGGCGACCGTCCTCTTCGCGGACCTCTCCGGCTACACGGCGATCGCGGAGCGGATGGACCCCGAGGAGGCGAAGGCGGCCGTTGACCGCGTGCTGCGGCGGCTGGGCGCCGAGGTCGAGCGCTACGGCGGCACCGTGGACAAGTTCATCGGCGACAACGTCATGGCGGTCTTCGGCGCGCCGGTCGCCCACGAGGACGACCCCGAGCGCGCCGTCCGCGCCGGCCTCGCCATGCAGGCGGCGATGGAGGAGGTGAACGCGGAGCTCGGGCCCGCCGCCGGCGTGACGTTCTCGCTGCGGGTCGGGGTCAACTCGGGTGAGGTGCTCGCAGGCCAGGTCGGCGGGGGCGGCGGCTACACGGTCATGGGCGACGCCGTGAACGTGGCCGCCCGGCTTCAGGACGCCGCCCGCCCGGGCTCGGTCACCGTGGGCGAGACGACGTACAGGCTGACCCGCTCCGCGATCGAGTACGCCGAGCTCGGGGAGCTCCAGCTCAAGGGGAAGGCCGAGCCGGTCCCGGCCTGGCAGGCGCTGCGCGCGCTCGTGCCGAGCATCTGGGGGCGGGGCGGTCGCCTGACGACCCCCCTGATCGGGCGCGAGGACGAGTACCAGCTCCTCCTCTCGCTCTACGAGCGCGTCGCCCGCGAAGGCCGCCCTCACCTCGTCACGGTGATCGGGCAGGCTGGCGTGGGCAAGTCGCGGCTCTGGCGCGAGCTGGCGGCGCGGATTGCCCGCGACGCGCGCAAGCCGGCCGTGCGCGTCGGCCACTGCCCCGCCTACGGCGCGGGTCTCGCCTACTGGGCCCTGTCCGAGATCGTGCGCGGCCAGTTCGACATCGCCGACACGGACGGGTCGGCGGCCGCGTGGGCGAAGCTCCTGCGGGGCACCCAGGCGCTCGCGGCGGCGGCGCCAGGGGGCGATCCCCCCGAGCGGGTCGCGGCCATGGTCGCGCTTCCGCTCGGCATCGAGGCGCCGCGGGAGCTCGCAGCCGCGGAGGGCCAGGATCCGCGCCGGGTCCGCGACCGCGTCTTCTCCGCCGTGCGCGCGCTCGTCGAGGGCGCGAGCCGCCAGCGGCCGCTCGTGCTCGTCATCGAGGACATCCACTGGGCCGACGAGGGCATGCTCGACCTGATCGAGTACCTCGGCCGCTGGGCGCGCGGCCCGCTGCTGATCGTGTGCCTGGCCCGCGACGAGCTGCTGGAGCGCCGTCCCGGCTGGGGCGGCGGGCGGCGCAACGCGACGACGATCGCGCTCGAGCCGCTCCCCGAGCGCGACGCGCTCGAGCTCGTCGCCGCGCTCCTGCCGGCGGGCGGCGATGACGGCGCGGAGGGGCGGCTCGCCCAGCAGGTGGCGGTGCGCTCGGGCGGCAACCCGCTGTTCGCGGAGGAGATGGTGAACCGGGTGCTCGAGGAGGGCGCGGGCGACGTGCAGACGCTGCCCGACACCGTCCACGCGGTGCTCGCCGCCCGGCTCGACTCGCTGCCGGCGCCGGAGCGCCGCGTCCTCCAGCACGCCTCCGTGGTCGGGACCACCTTCTGGGAGGGCTCGCTGGCGGGGGCGGCGCCGGCGGGGGAGATCGCCGCGGCGCTCGCCGGGCTCGAGGAGAAGGACATGATCGCCCCCACCGCGGGAAGCCGGCTCGCCGGCGAGCGCGAGTACGCCTTCAAGCACGTGCTGATCCGCGACGTCGCCTACTCGACCCTCCCGAAGGCGGTGCGGGCGCGCAAGCACGCGGAGGTCGGCGCCTTCATCCGCGAGCGGGCCGCCGACCGCTCCGAGGCCGTCGTCGGCATGGTCGCCGAGCACCTCGCCAGGGCCGCGGCGCTGGGGCGCGACGCCAAGCTCGAGCTCGGCGAGCTGGAGGGCGTGGAGGCCGAGGCGCTGGCCGCGCTCGAGGCCGCCGGCGACGCGGCGGCGGCGCTCTACTCGAACCAGGAGGCGCTCGGCCACTACGAGGGCGCGCTCGAGCTGGCGCGCGGGAAGGACGACGGGCTGGCGGCGCGCGTGGGCGAGAAGCTCGGCGACGTCGCGCTGCGCCTCGGGCGCGTGGACCGGGCGGTCGAGGTCTGGGAGAGCTGCCTCGCGTTCCACCGCGGGGAGGAGAACCTGACCCGGGTCGGGGACCTGCACCGCAAGATCGGCGCCGGCCTCTGGCACAAGGGCGACCGCGAGCGCTCGATCGAGCACTACCAGCGCGGCATCGACCTCCTCAAGGACGGCCCGCCGTGCCGCGAGCTCGTGCGCCTCTACGAGGAGGCCGCGTCGCTCTACATGCACACGGGCGACAACATGCTCGCCATCTACGCCTCGGAGAAGGCGCTGCGGCTGGCCGAGCGGCTGGGCGAGGCGGGCGCCGCGAGCCGCGCGCACGGGATCTTCGGCCGCGTCTTCGGGCGCATCGGCGACCGCGAGCGGGCGCGCGAGAACCTGGAGCG
>Ga0070741_10005358_pt1 | contig 28594 bp, 31 predicted proteins | sample Coa_R1_4_FD_66440 | JGI IMG/M metagenome (GOLD analysis project Ga0070741, IMG submission 66440) | Surface soil microbial communities from Centralia Pennsylvania, which are recovering from an underground coalmine fire - Coalmine... | ecosystem: Environmental > Terrestrial > Soil > Unclassified ... | reverse complement strand
GTGGGCATCTTCCCGCATGACGCGGCGATCGTCCGTCTGGTCGGGGCGGTGCTCGTCGAGCAGCACGATGAATGGCAGGTTGCCCGCCGCTACTTCAGCGCCGAGTCCCTGGTCAAGCTGGCGCAGCGAGAGGAGGTGCCGGTGCCACTGCCAGTGGCGAGCTAGACAGACACAGCCGGTGGAGCGGTGGACGGCCCTCCGGCCCGCCACCGCTCCACCGACACGACGGCGACGAGGACCACCGGAAAGAATTTCCACACTTGACGGGACTCATACTTTCATTCTTCAGCGCTCGCTGGAGCGAGGCCGAGGAAATGCCGAGCACCGGCGGCTCGCCAGCCGTGCGCGCGGAGTGCGGCGGCGACGTTCTGGACACCACGCCGCCGCAGGAGCGCGAGGACGACATTCTGCAAGGCTGCCAGCACCGGGGGGCCGCGCCTGTCCGCACCTGACAGCCGTCCTCGCCGAGCGTCACGTCCCGCACCCAGTGCAGCCGGTTTTCGATCGCTCAATGGCTCCGCACCAGTTCCAGCAAGCGGGCCGCGCCCACGTCCGGCCCCAGACTCGTGACGGCATAGCGCACCTCCCGCCGTCGCTGCCCCTGCCGCTCGACTTCCCGCGCGACCTGCAGCACCTGGCTGACCCCAGGCCAGTCCAGGTACCCGGCGAGCGCCGACGACGCCCACAGCCGGCGCACCTCCTGCCGGTCCCCGTGCCGGCCGCGCTGTTCTGCAGACCGAAACCGCTCCCCCGGTGGCGGCTCGGCAAACAGCAGGGCGATATCCCCGTAGAGCGTCGGCTGGTTGCGTTTGACGATGAACAGATCTCCCCACCTGCATTGAGGACCTGCTGGCACACGGCCCGCTGGGCGTAAAGGACATCGCCCGTCACCACCCGCCCGGCCAGCGGCAGAGCGGCCAGGACAGCCGGCGCGACGCGCAGCTCCGCCTCGTAGGCTTCAGCCCTGCCCCCCGCTTGCGCCAGCACCAGGCCGGCCTGCGGTGCGTAGGCGGCCACCAGCCGCACCCCCGGCAGCTCTTCGCCGTAGATGCCCTGGAGCCTCTTGCCGTCAATGGCGCTGGCCTCCGCCCCATCGCCCAGATTCGCTTGCGCCCATGTCCGCAGCACCGCTTCGAACGCGGCGACGTCCAGCCGGCTGAAGACGCGGTGCAGCGTCGCTACGGACGGCGTCTGCGCCCGCGTAAAGCCCAGGGCCTTGACCACCGCTGGCTCCTGCAGCCGCCCCCACTGCCAGATCGCATAGAGGCTTCGGGCACCACAGAGCATGGCGGCGGTCGCCAAGGCCAGGATCGCTGCCAGGGAAGGGCGTCGGCCCCGGGGCCGACGCGGGTCGGGCACCTGCGCGAAGGCCGCGAAGAGCCCCCGAACCAAAGTCTCCGTCTCCATCCCCAAAGCCTACCACCAGTACCTCACAATGAAAAGACCCTGCCGCGCGCGCCCATTATCTTGACGCCCATCTCACCGCTCCCACAGCCGGTCGGCCGTTGCCACCGCCTTCACGATGTTCTGGTAGCCGGTGCAGCGGCACAGGTTGCCCCCGAGCGCGTGGCGGATCTCCTCCTCGGAGGAGGCGCGCCGCTCGCTGAGGAACTCGTAGACCGTGAGCAGGATACCCGGTGCAGAAGCCGCACTGGAGCCCGTGCTCCTGCCAGAACGCCTCCTGGATCGGGTGCAGCGTCTCGCCGCGGGCCAGCCCCTCGACGGTCGTGATCTCGGCACCATCCACCTGGATCGCGAAGAGCAGGCAGGAGCGGGCGGTGGCGCCGTTGAGCAGGATGGTGCAGGCGCCGCAGACCCCGTGCTCGCAGCCGACATGGGTGCCGGTCAGGCCCAGGTCCTCGCGGATGAAGTCGGCCAGCAGCTTGCGCGCCGGGACACGGCGGGTGTACTGCACCCCGTTGACGGTCAGCGTAATCGTACGCTCGGCGTCCATACGGTTCATCCCCTTCCTCTCTGGCCGGCGCGCTCCGCGGCGGCCAGCAGGGCGCGGCGTGTCAGGACCGAGGCCAGGTGCTTGCGGTACTCGGCCGGGGCGTGCACGTCCGAATCGGGCTCCACCGCCTGCCCGACCCGCGCCGCCAGCGCCTCGATCCGCTCGGGCGTGGGCCGCTCGCCCGCGAGCGTGTCGCGCGCCAGCCCGGCGGCGTCGAAGGGCCGGCCGCCGACGCCGGTGAGCGCCAGCCCGGCCCGCGCCACCCGGCCGTCGCCGTCCAGCGCCAGGATGGCGGCGACCCCGACCAGTGCGAAGTCGCCCGGCCGCCGGCTGAACTCGACGAAGGCGGCTCCAGACCCGGCCGGCTAGGCCGGCAGCTCGACCTCCAGCAGCAGCTCGTCCGCCGCCAGGGCGGTGGTGAGATAGGACACGAAGAAGTCGCCGGCCGCGATCACACGCTCGCCACCCGGCCCGCGCGCGCAGCCGCGCCCCGAGAGCGGTGGCGACGGCCGGCAGCTCCGCGGCCGGGTCGGCGTGGGCCAGGCTCCCGCCCACGGTGCCGCGATTGCGGATCTGCGGGTGGCCCACCTGCAGGATCGCCTCGTGCAGCAGCGGGCAGCGCTCGCGCACCAGGTCCGAGCGCTCCACCGCGCGCTGGCGGGCGAGCGCCCCGATCGCCAGGCCGCCATCCGCCGGGCGGATTTAGTCCAGCTCCGCCACCCGGTTCACGTCGATCAGGTAGCGCGGCCGGGCGAGGCGGAAGTTCAGCAGCGGTACCAGGCTCTGTCCGCCGGCCAGGACCTCGGCCTCATCGCCGTACTGGCCGAGCAGCGCGACCGTCTCCTCGACGGTGCGCGGGTCGGCGTACTCGAATGGGGGTGGCTTCATCGTCGCCCTCCTCTCCGAAGCGATCACGCGGTGGAGTCAGTATGCCAGCGAGCGCCAGGGGCGTTGGCGCAGCCGGGCGGTGCCTGCCCGCTCCACCAGCGCGTCGGCCGCCGCCTGCGCCTCCGCCAGCACCCGCTCCTCGTCGACGGTTGTCACCCGCCCCTGCTCGACCACCACCCGGCCGTCCACCACGACCGTCTCCACCTCGTCGCCGATGGCGGAGTACACCAGCGCCGAGACGGGATGGTGGACCGGCGCGGCGTAGGGGCTGCGGGCGAGATTCACCACGATCAGGTCGGCCCGCTTGCCCGGCTCCAGCGAGCCAACCTCCGCCTCCAGCCCGAGCGCCCGGGCTCCGTCGATCGTCGCCAGCTCCAGCACCCGCTCGGCGTGATGATGGTCGGGTCGCGCGTCACGACCTTGTGCAGCAGCGCGGCGAGCTTCATCGCCTGGATCATGTTGTGGGTGTTGTTGCTCGCCGGCCCATCGCTCGCCAGCCCGACCGCGATCCCGGCCACCAGCATCGCCGGGACCGGCGCGACGCCGCTCGAGAGGTGCATGTTGCTTGTCGGGTTGTGCGACACCTTTACGTCGAGCGCCTTCAGGATGCGGAGATCGCGCGCGTCCAGGTGGACGCAGTGGACCGCCAGCACGTCCGGCCCGAGGAAGCCGATGCTTTCCAGGAACTCCAGGTCCTTCTTCCCAAAGCGGCGCAGGCTGTTCTCCAGCTCGAAGGGCGTCTCGGCCACGTGCATCGCCAACCCCACGCCCAGGCGCGTGGCCAGCTCGCGCGTCGCCCGCAGCCCTTCTTCCGAGGTCGACTAGATCATGCAGGGGGCGAAGTGCACCCGGATCCGCCCGCCGGCGGCGCCGTCGTAGCGGCGGGCCACCCGCTCGCAGTCGGCCAGGATCGTGTCCAGATCCTGCACCAGCGGTGGTGGAATGCCGTCCTCCACCCCGGCGTCGCAGTAGCCGCGGGCGAACACCCCGCGGATCCCGATCTCCTCCATCGTCCGGACCACCGCGTCGGAGAGGTTCGGCCGGGAGTGGACATACATGAAGTCCTTGATGCAGGTGGTGCCCGAGCGCAGCGCCTCCAGGCAGCCGGCCAGCGCCGCGCGGTAGCAGTTCTCCTCGGTGAGCGCGGTCGCGCTCGGCCCGGTCATCTGCCGGAACCAGTCCACCAGCACTCGGTCGTCGCCCAGCCCCTTGAGCAGCGTCTGGAACAGATGGGTGTGGGTGTTGATCAGCCCGGGGAAGACCACCTTACCGCGGGATCGATCCGCTGCCGGGAGGTGCAGCGCGCCTCCACCTCACTGGCAGGGCCGACCGCGACGATCCGCCCGCCCTCGACCGTGACCGCGCCGGGGTCCAGCACCCGCCGCTCGGCGTCCACCGTGACCACCGTTCCGCCGCTGACGAGCAGGTCCACGGGGCGCGGCGCCCCGCCAGGCTGCGACACGCTCACCCGCCTCTCCTTGTTCCCTGGTCCAGTGTCGCCCTGGTCCAGGGAACAGCACTCAGTATTGGTAATGCCAGAGCGCGCGTTAAATGCCGCGCTCGACGCATTCGAGGCTCGCCCGCAGCCATCGCCAGTCCAGCGGGGGCGACGCCGGCAGCGGCTGGGCCGGGGCACACGCTCCCTGTGGCATACTACCCGAGCAGCAGCGCCGACCACGCCGCACTGGTCGGCACTCCGAGCGGCGAAGCGAAACACCGCGGCCAGAGCGGAGCAGAGCTTGACAACCCTTCCACCGGCGTCCGACCTCACGCACGCTGAGCCGCCGGATTTCGTTCCTCCCACCAGTGAACTGCTCTACGAGCGACGGGGCGAGATCGCGCTCCTGACGTTCAATCGGCCCGCGGCCCGGAACGCAATGACCTGGCCGATGTACCAGGGTCTCTACGATGCCTGCGAGCATGTGGAGCGCGACGACCGCGTCCGAGTGCTCGTGCTGCGCGGCGCGGGCGACCAGGCATTCGTCGCAGGGACCGACATCGCCCAATTCCAGAGCTTCGCGACTCCCGACGATGCGCTCAATTACGAGCGCAATGGGAACCGCTACATCGGCCGGCTCGAGGTGCTTGGCAAACCGACTATCGCTATGATCCGCGGATACTGCGTTGGCGGCGGAGCGGCGCTTGCCATGGCCTGCGACCTGCGTATCGCCAGTGAGGACGCCCGCTTTGGAGTCCCCATCGCACGTACACTCGGCAATACCCTCTCCAGCCAGAACCTGGCGCGTCTGGTTACCTTGATCGGCCTTGCTCGCACCAAAGAGATCATTTTCACCGCCCGTTTTATCGAGGCCGAGGAGGGCAGAGCGATCGGACTCTTCAACGAGGTGGTCGCCCCCGAGCGCTTGGAGACACGCACGATGGAGGTCGCGCGGTTGATCGCCAGTCACGCCCCGCTGACGCTCCGCTCGACGAAACAGGGCCTACGCCGCCTCCTGGAATACGCCCGGCTCGAGGAAGACGAGGACCTGATCCTGATGTGCTATCTCAGCGAAGACTTCAAAGAGGGCGTCTCCGCGTTCATCCAGAAGCGGCCACCGCAGTGGCGCGGTCGCTAGAGGCAGGCATCGCGCTGCAGGCGCGCTCCCGGCGCCGCGAGTGGCGCCAGGGGCCTCTCAGTCCTGGCCATCGGACTCGATCAGCTCGCTGAGCCGCTCCATGAACGAGCGCTCGCCATGCTCGGCCAGTGCTGCCAGCACCGCGTCGCGGTCCCCGGACTCGATCAACTCGAGCAAACGGCGATGTCGCTCGACGTTCTCCTCCAGGTTGCCAAAGACTTGCTCGCGAAAACGGATATTCATGGCCATGCACAGGCGAAGCTGCATGGTGAGCGAGAGGTACGCCTGCAGCAGACGGCGGTGTCCGGGCAGCCCGCACAACGCCTGATGAAAGCGGAGGTTCTCCTCCAGGAGCGCTTCGCGGTCCTTGCGCGCAGCCGCCCGCCGCATGCCGGCCAGTGCAGCCCGCATCGGCTCCAGCCGAGCCGGGTCAGCAACCGGGACGCCCAACTCGATTGCCAGTCTCTCCAAGCCGTTGCGCAGGCTGTAGATCTCGCGGACGTCGGCCGCGGTGAGCGGCGTCACGAGCGAGCCTCGGCGCGGCAAGCGGACGATCAACCCCTCTTGCTGCAGTAAACGCATCGCCTCGCGCAGAGGCGGGCGGCTGACCCCGAACTGCTCGGTCAGCCGCTCCTCGATCAGCCGCTGGCCGGGTTTCAACACGCCGGAGAGCACCAGCTTCCGGAGTTCATGGGCGACCAGGTCCACGACGCTTGGAGCGCTGATCTTCCTGGTTGGCCCCGAAGGCGGCTCCGAGGGAAGCGGCTCCATGCGGTTCTCCTCCGACTTCCGCGCTGCCCCGCCAGTGGATCGCGTTCATACCGAAATCCTAATCCAAGCCGGGCGGCGACCCAACCAGACGCTTCCGTTCAGATGGCGTGCGGGTCGAGGGCAACGTGGATCACTTCGTCGCGTCCCTCTTTGCACAGTCTGATTGCCCGCTCGGCCTCCGCCAGCGGAAATGTGTGCGTGACCATCTCCTCGACCGGATAGCGGCGGCTTCGGACGATCGCCGCTGCCAGCTTAGCATCGTGTGCCTGGCCCAGCCCACCAAGAATCTCGATCTCCTTGAACACGATAGCGTCTACGTCGAATCGGAGCCGCTGACCGCCGGTCGTGCCTGCTTGAACGAAGCGTCCGCCCATGCCGAGTGCCTGGATTCCCAGGTCCATCATGGCCTCCGCGCCGGTGCACTCCACTGCCAGGTCCAGGGAGTGGCCACCCAGAGCATCCTGGATGGCGCGAAGCGGGTCGGCAGCGGCCGTGTCGATGATGGCATCGGCGCCGAAACGTCTGGCTAGCTCCAGCCGGCGCGGATCACGGTCGCGCGCCGCCACGACAATCGGCCCCAGCCCGGCCTCGTGCGCAACAAGGACCGTCGCCAGCGCCTGTACCCCCAGCCCCAGCACCAGGATGCTCTCTCCGACCCGCGCCAGCCCCCGGGTGCGAACCCAGCGGACTCCGTTGGCGATCACGGTGATCAGGCAGGCCGCAGCGGCGGGGAGATCGTCGGGCACCTGGTGCGTTCTCGCGCCGGGCGCCCCGTAGAGGTACTCCGCGTACCCACCCCAGAGGTGGGGTGGGCGACTGCATGGAATAGTCACGCCGTACACCAGGCCCTCACGGCAGAAGTGATAGGCGCCGCGGGTGCAGTAGTCGCAGAGTCCACAGGCGATGTACGGCTCCACGATCACCCGCGAACCCACGTCCAGGCCCCTGCGTGCCGCCGCCACCTCCCCGATCGCCGCGATCTGCCCCACCACTTCGTGCCCCAGGAGCAGCGGGTAGTGTGCCTTGCGATTGCGCCCATCGAATTCAATGAGGTCGCCTCCGCAGATCGTCACCAATTCCACCCGCAGCAGAAACTCCTCCGGGCCGATCGCCGGGATCGGGAAGCGTTGCTCCCGCATCACTCCCGGCCGTTCCAGAACTATGGCTCGTGCCGTCTGCTCGTTCACGACAGCGCTCGCACCTCCGACAGTCAGTTCCGCGCGGCCGGGTAGCGGGGAATGAAGCGGCCACGGCCCGGCTGAGCGCGGCATTCGCCGCGTTCGACGATGACCTCACCGCGCGAGATCGTCGCCACTGGCCAGCCGCGCATCGTCCACCCGGCGAAGACGGTGTAAGCGAGCGGATCGTGGAGGGAGGCATCGCTCACAACCCGCTCCTCCTCGAGATCGAGCACGACCAGATCGGCGTCCTTGCCGACCTCGATCGCCCCCTTAGTCGGCAGATGGTAGATTCGCGCCGGGTTGGCGGACACCAGCGCCACCGCGCGCTCCAGGCTGATTCGACCGGCGTTGACCCCTTCAGAGAGCACAAACGGCAGCAGCAGCTCGCTGCCGGCCAGCCCGGGCGGTACATCCAGGAACCCGCTCGCCCGATCCTTCTGTGCCCGGGTGAAGCTATTGTGGTCGGAGGCGATCACATCGATTCGGCCGTCGCGCACACCTTCCCAGAGCGCCTGCCGATTGCCCTCGGCGCGCAGCGGCGGCGTCATGGTGAAGTAGAGCCCTTCCGGGCCGCGGTAGACATCGTGGCTGAAAGCCAGATAGTGTGGACAGGTCTCCGCGTAGATGCGCGCCCCCGCTGCGCGCGCCGCGGTGATCTCGTCCAAGCCCCGCCGCGTGGAGAGGTGGACCACGTACAGCGTGGCGCCCGTCTCGCGGGCCAGGCGCGCAGCGTTGTGGATCGCCAGCTCCTCCGCCAGCTCCGGGCGGCTGAGCGAGTGGTTGATCATCTCGCCCGGCGCTTCGCGGGCATAGTGGGCCCGCCAGAACTCCAGAATCTCGTCATCCTCGGCATGCACCGCCACCGTACCCCCGCGCGCCGCGATCCGGGCCATCGCCCCCTGCAAGAAGCCGCGATCGACGTAGAAGCCCCATTTCGCATAGGCCATAAAGAACTTGAAGGAGGCAATCCCACGCTCCATGAGCGGCTCGATTTCATCCAGTGCTTCATGCCGGGAGTCGGTCAGGCTGCAGTGGAACGCGAAATCGATGATCGAGGTCGCCGCCGCTTCCGCGATCCGTGCTTCGACAACGCTGCGCGCCGGCAGGCCCCGCTGCTGGATCGCGAAGTCGATGAAGGTCGTTACCCCACCGAAGGCAGCGGCGCGCGGCCCGACGAGGTAGTCGTCGCTGCTGACTACCGCGTCGGGTCCGTGTCCCTGCGCGATACGGAAATGCACGTGGGGGTCGACAACGCCCGGAATCACCGGCTTGCCACCCGCGTCGATCTCGACTGCGCCCTGCAAGGGTCTCTGCTCAAGCGCGGCGATGACGCCGCCGCGCGCCCCGATGCTGCCGGTGAAACGTCCGCTGGCGTTCACGACCAGCGCGTTGTTGACCACGAGATCGTAGCTCACGGATAGCATCCCCCACGAGACCAGTACAGGAAACCTCAGGTGACGGAGTAGCGCAGGTGCAGCACACCGGCGACGATGAGCGCGTACCAGAGCAGCACCGCGGCCACACATCCCCACGTCAGCAACTTGCCGGCGCGAGTCATCCGAATCGTGTCGACAGAGGTACGTCGCGGAAACGCGCCGAAGCCCCGGCATTCCATCGAGAGGGTGGTGGTGCTCGCATCGCGCAGCGCGCGGATCAGCAAGGGGATCGTCAGCCGCTTCGCGCTCTCCACGCGCCCGCGCAGCCCAGCGCGCTCACCGATCCCGCGCACCCGGTGTGCCGCGATGATATTCTTCGCCTCCTCCTCGACGACGGGAATGGTCCGCATGGCGATGAACAACGCATACGGGACTTTGTAGGGGAGATTCAGGATCTGGACAAAACCGACCGCAAGATCACGTGGATGTGTCGTTCGAATGAACACCAGCGCGACAACAAAGACCGTGTATATTCGAAGACCGACCGCGGTAGCGTATTCAACGACCTCAAGGTAGATCGGCTTCTGTATCAGCGGCAACACAAACAGCAGACGAGCTCCCTGAGGAGAGAGCAGAATAGTCTGCACGACAACATAGGACACACAAGCAAGCGCGAAAATCCAGGTCGACCTCCAGATCTCTCTTAGAGATAATCTGGCCAGTATGATCGCGAAATAGAAAGTGACAGCCGTCACGATCACCTGCGCCCAGAGAATAAACGTTCCGAACGCGACGAATGACACAGAAAACATCCAGACAAACTTGGATACCGGGTCCAGTCGATGCATAAAACTCTTGCCTGCTCGGTACTGGTAGGTCAGTTGCATGCCAGGTCTCCCGCCGCCGGCATCGTGGTCGGGCGCCAGGCTGCCACGAAGTCGCGCGGGGTGAGCACCGGGCAGGGCACGCCATCCTGCACCCCGCTCAGACGGCGCGAGAGCGTGACCACCGGCGGCGCGTACAGCGCCGCTTCCTCGAGCAGGTCCGAGCGCGCGAAGATCTCGGTAATCGGACCGTCGTAGAGCAACCGCGACCGCGCCATCACGATCGCGCGCTCGCTCCATTCCGCCAGCAGCCGCATGTCGTGCGTGATGATCAGGATCGCCTTCCCCTGCTCGTTCAGCCGCCGCAGGTGGCTCATCAACGCCTGGGCGCTCGCCTGGTCCTGGCCGATCGTCGGCTCGTCCAGGATCAGGAGACGCTGGTCCAGCACAAGCATCGTCGCCACCGAGAGCAACCGTCGCTGTCCCACGCTCAGACTGAACGGGCTCATGCGAGCAAAGTCGCTCAACTGGAACCGATCCAGCATCTCTCCAACCCGCCGCGCCACCTCCCGCTCGTCGACCTTGCGCACCCGGAGCGAGTACGCGATCTCGTCGTACACGGTGTCGGTCACAAACTGGTGGTCCGGGTTCTGAAAGACGTAGCCGATCGTTTCGCTCAGCTTGAAGAGGCTGATCGCGTTGATGTCCCGCCCGTCGATGAACACCGTGCCGCGCGGCGCCTTCAAAATCTTGGCCAGAATCTTCGCGAGCGTGCTCTTGCCTGATCCGTTGCGCCCAATGAGGGCCGCGAACTCGCCAGCCGCCAGACGGAAGCTGATGTTGGTCAAGGCCTGCACTTGGTTTGTCTCATAGGTGTACGTCAGGTGTTGCACGTCGATGAGCGGCGCCTGCTGGCGCCCGGGCGAACACGGGCGCTCAACCGGACTGAAGCAGGCGGCTCCGTGGGCGAGCTGTTCCCGCAGCGGCGCCTCCAACTCTGCCTCGGTCAGGGGCGGCTCGGAAAACGACAGGGTCTCCCCGAGCAGCCTCGCCACCTCCACCGCCTGCGGGGTCCAGAGCCCCAGGCGGCTCTCGCGAGCAACGTGCTGATAGAAGACCCGGCGCGGGTGATCGAAGGCGACCAGCCTGCCCTCGTCTAGCACCGCAACCCGATCTACGAGCGGCACCAAGTCGTCAACGTTGTGCTCCACGATCACCACGGTGAGGCCGAGCTCCTCGCGCAACCGCTGCAGGAGCTCGAACATCTCGCGCGCGCTCACCGGATCGAGGTTGGCAGTCGGTTGGTCCAGCACGAGTAGCTTCGGTTCCATCACCAGCACGGCCGCCAGCGCAACCTTCTGTTTCTGCCCGCCAGAGAGTTCGAAGATCGTGCTGTCGAAGTAGTCAGACATTCCGACATGCTCGAGCACAGATTTCGCCCGACTTCTGATGATATCTGGTTCGATCAGCAGGTTTTCTGGACCGAAGTACAGCTCGTCTCGAACAAAGATGTTGATCAGTTGCGCTTCCGGCTCCTGGAACACGGCACCGGTGAACGTGGCCAGCCGGTGGATCGGCACGGTACGGGTGTCCAGTCCACCGATCAACACCTCACCGGAGAGCTGCGCCGGGTGAATGTGCGGGACTGCCCCGCTCAGCAACTGGGTGAGCGTGCTCTTGCCAGCGCCTGTCGGGCCGATGACGAGACAGAACTGCCGCGACCCCACGGCCAGCGACACGTTCTCCAGCGCCGGCTTCTTCGCGCCGGGGTACCGGAGCGTGACGTTGCGCAACTCGACCATGGGCGTGCTCATGCTCAAGCCGTCACGCCCTCACGGAGACTGGCAACTTCAACGGCAGTGCGGCTGAACTACACGGCATGGACTTCGCGGTCCAGCGCTGTCCCGCGCAACACACCTGCCCTGGCCACCGCGCTGATGATCGCCACCCCGATCACCGCGAACACCGCTCCACTGATCATCCGGATCACTGCCGCCACGAAGAAGGAAGGACCCAGGAGAGGAATGCCGAAGAAGATGGAGTCGGCGACGTAGCCGAAGGGAACGCTCAGGACGCCAGCGACCATGACCGGAACGGTACTCCAGTTGCGGTAGCGAAACACCAAGTATCCCAGATCGGCGCCGAAACCCTGGGCAAAGGTCGTGAAGAGAACGATCACCCCGTTGGGATTGCCCGAGAGCACCTGGCCAACCCCGCTGATGACCTCACACAGGGTGGCGGCGCCAGGCTTGCGGACGATGTAGCCGCCGAGCACCCCGGCCAGGTAGAACCAACCGAGAATGGTGGCGGAGAGCGCCCAGCCGATTTCGCCGCCCGCGGTGTTGAGGAAGCGGAACAGGATCGCCATCGGGGTGCCGCCGACACCGAGCACAATGCCCAGCACGGCGAGGATAACCAGTTCAGCAGTGGTCAACGGCTGGAAAAAGCTGGACCGAGCCAGATCATGCGGAATCCCCCGCGCTTCCGACATGGTGCCCCCATTTCTCCTTGCCGGCTCCGCCAGCGGCCGCTGGCGCGGCGTCATGGCCCGGCGCTGAAGTCGACCTCCAACTCGACACGTTCCGCAAACAGCAGTGGGTCGGCGGATCACCTCCCTGGCAGCTCTCACCCGCGCAACAGCAGCCGCAGCGGGCAGCACCGCACGTTCGTCTTTTGTCTACAATAGTCTAGACGTCGTTCCCTCTCCTGTCAAGTGGCGCGCGACGGGCAGACACTCTTCGCGTCTCGGAGAGACTGATGGCTGCACACCCTGCCTCCCCCGGCCATACCTCTGCAGGCCAGCCCGGTGGCCCCCTCCCTTCTGCCTCTACCGATCAGGAGCCTGCCGCTGCCGAAGCCGTTGCTTCCGCTTCGCTCCCTCCGATCTCCGGAGTCCGTGTCCTGGAACTCGGCAACTACATCGCCGGCCCCTACTGCGGCATGCTGCTCGCTGATCTGGGGGCGGAGGTGATCAAGGTCGAAAACCCTCGTGGCGGCGACTTCAGCCGCCTCACCGGCCCGTTCGTCAACGGCCAGAGCGCTGGTTTCATGGCCCTCAACCGCAACAAGAAGAGCATCGCCCTCGATCTGAAGACGCCACCTGGCCGTGAGCTGCTGCTGGCACTCATTCGACGCGCCGACGTGCTCATCGAGAACTTCCGCCCGGGGACGATGGTCGATCTGGGACTCGACTATTCCACCGTCTCTCGGATCAACCCGCGCTTGATCTACAGCTCGGTGTCCGGATTCGGCCAGGTCGGCCCCTATCGCCACCGCGCCGCGCTCGACCTCATCGTGCAGGGCCTGAGTGGCCTGATGTCCATCACCGGTGAGCCGGGCCGCCCGCCGGTGAAGATCGGCGTTCCCATCGCTGACCTGACCGCCGCCCTGTTCAGTGCCTGCGCCATCCTCGCCGCGCTCCACGCCCGCCACCACAGTAGCCTTGGACAGTGGATCGATGTCAGCCTGCTGGAATCCGCGATGGCGCTCGCTGTCTGGGAGACCAGCAGCTACTTTGCCAGTGGCGAAATCCCCGAGCCGCTCGGCTCAGCCCACCGAGTGTTCGCCCCCTACCAGGCTCTCCGCACCGCCGATGGCCACATCACGGTGGGAGCGACCAGCCCGCGCCTATGGGCGGCATTCTGTGCCGCGCTCGGTCTGCAGGACCTGGAACGCGACGCGCGTTTTGCCACCGTCTCATCCCGCCGCTTCCACACTCGGGAGCTGATAGCGCGGATCGAGGCGGTGACTACCACATATCCCAGCGCCCACTGGCACCGGCTCCTTGAAGAAGCGGGCGTTCCCTGCGGCGTGCTCAATCGGGTCGACCAGGCCCTCCACGACGAGCATGTCCAGGCTCGCGGCTTCGTTGTCGAACTCGACCACCCCGCGGCCGGGAAGGTCAGGGCGACCGGCTCGCCAATGCGCCTGTCACGGACGCCGGTCCGCCTGGAGCACGCCGGCCCGCTGCTCGGCCAGCACACCGTTGAAGTGCTGGCTGACCTGGGGCTCGATGCAGATGAGATCGGTCAACTGCTTCGGGAGGGAGTCGCCTACTCCGATGAGTGCGCCGACTCCCCGGTTGCAGATGCTCCATGATCCGGCCACAACGCCCCTCCCACCCGGCATTAGGGAGGTCTACCTCGAACGCTGCTGTGGTGAGCACCCTGCTCCAGGGCGCCACGAGCCGAGCCTGCGCGCCGCGCTGTGGGCGCGGCCGGCTGGGCGCGGCGCGGAACCGGCTGGCCTGGCTCGTCTTGGTTCGAACTCATGGAGGGAGAAGCTGAGCGCCAGACCGGCAGATAGACGCCGTTCCTGAGCGTCCGCCCGATCCTTGCTCGCGTGCCACAGACGCCGTTCGCCGCGGCCGGCGTGTGTGCAGCAGCCATGGGACTGGTCGATCGCACCACGATCTCTACCCCTTTCTCTCCCGCACCACTAACGAGGCTAGTGCACCCTGCGGTTCGAGTGAACTGCGGAGGTGGCGACCGGACCCGGCGCGCCGATCCCCGGCTGCGGCAGCCCGGAGGGGAGCCATGGCATGTGTGCACAGGGCTGGAGTCAGCGTAGTGCCCGCCTTGCTGCTCCCAGTCGCCATGCTCCTGCCGGCCCGGGCGGAGCCAGCGCCAGCACTGGTGGTCTCTGCCCAGCAGTTCCTGCGCCCGGGACTGGCGGTGCCCCCGGGCGAGGAGATCGACCTGCCGCCCGAGCCGTTCCACCCCGCGCGCCAGGGCCGCCCCTCCGCAATAGCCAGCCCGGGGCGAATCTCGTCGGCCGACGCGGCGTGCGTCTCCCGGAACGGCCGCGCCACGCCAGGCCGACGACCAGCGGCCAGTCGACGCCGCTGGTCGTGCCCGGCTCGGGCGACCGCGGGCTGTGGCTCCTCGACGGCAGCGGGGTCTACGCGGGCAACGATGCACAGTCGAACCTCACCATCCCGGCCAGCGCGGTCGGGACGACGATCTACGCGCCGACCCACATGGCCGCCGGGGGCACCTGCATCGAAACGGTCACCGCCCACTGGTACTACTCCGGAATGGCCGGCACGGCCCACGGCCACGGCTTCTGGGACTAAGAGTCCCTAACAAAACTGGGCTGAGGTCGGGTACAACCTCAGCATGGCGAAACCGCTCCTGACTGACGAGCTATGGGAAGTGATCGAGCCGCTGCTGCCGGCGGAGCCGCCCAAGCCGAAGGGCGGGCGGCCGCGGGTGTCGAACCGGGCAGCGCTCACGGGCATTCTGTTCGTACTCCGCACGGGCATTTCGTGGGAGATGTTGCCGCAGGAAATGGGCTGCGGGAGTGGGATGACCTGCTGGCGCCGGCTGCGCGACTGGCAGCAAGCTGGGGTATGGCACCGGCTGCACCGGGTGCTGCTCGACCGCTTGGGCGCACGGGACCAGATCGATTGGTCGCGCGCAAGCCTGGACAGTGCGACGGTCCGGGCCAAAGGGGGGGCGAAGCCACCGGGCGGAATCCGACGGATCGCGGCAAACCGGGCACGAAGCGCCATGTTGTGGTCGACGCCCAAGGTATCCCGCTCGCCATCCGGCTCTCGGCGGCGAACGTGAACGACGTGACGCTGTTCGAGATGATGGTCGCAGCCATCGAACCGATCAAGCGGCCGTTGGGGCGCCCGCGGAAGCGCCCGGCCAAGTGGCACGCGGACAAGGCCTACGATGCCCAGCGGTGTCGGGACTACTTGCGGCGGCGCGGCATTGCCTGTCGGATCGCCCGCAAGGGCATCGAGTCGAGCGAGCGCCTGGGACGGTATCGCTGGGTGGTGGAGCGCACGCTGGCCTGGCTGAACCAGTTCCGCCGCCTGACCGTGCGCTACGAACGCCGGGCGACCATCCATCAGGCTTGCCTCGATCTCGGCTGCGCGCTCATCTGCTGGGACTTCCTTCAGGCTGAGTTTTGTTAGGGACTCTAAGCACGTGGTCCAGGATGTGCTGCACGTCGATGTATGATCCGCCTCACGCTCACCTCCGAACAGCGTGCCGCCGTCCAGGCGCTGCGCCACGAGCGGCCCCTTCGGCCGGCCGAGCGGGACCGGGTCGAGATGGTCCTGCTGTCTGCGGCGGGCTGGAGCCCGCCGCAGATTGGTCGCCATCTGGACTGCCATCCGGCGACGGTCCGCCAGACGATCAAGCGGTTCTCGGCCGACGGGGTCGCCGCGCTGCGTTGGCGCCAACCCGGACCACCCAAGGACACGGCCCGCCGCCAGCAGGTCTGCAGCGCCCTGAACAGGCTGCTCGAGTCCGACCGCACCTGGACGGCGGTCCAGCTGGCCCAAGCGCTGCGGGCCGAGGGCATCATCCTGAGCACCCGCCAGACCCGCAAGGATCTGAAGCTGCTGGGTGCCCGCTGGCGGCGCACCGTCTCGACCCTCACCCACAAACAAGACCCGGCCCGGGGCACCCGGGCCCGGTCGGTGCTTGCCAATCTCCAAAAAAGGCCGCTGCCGGCCACCTTCGGCTCGCGTTCCTCGACGAGGGCGGCTTCAGCCCCAGCCAACCGGTGACCTATAGCTGGGTCCGAGCGGGCGCCCGCAAGCGGGTCCGGGACGAGAACCCCCAGCGCCGCCGCCTCAACGTCCTGGCTGCCACGGTCCAGTGGGACGACCAGACCGACCTGCGCTGGCTGGCGGTCCGCCGCTCCTTCGACGCGGTCGACCTGCTCGGCTGTCTGGAGCAGCTGGCCGACCCCCATCTGTCACCGGTCGTGGTCCTCGACAACGCCGGCTTCCACCACGCCAAGCTGGTCCGTGCAGCGCTGCCGGAGCTGTGGCATCGGCGGGTGTACCTGTATTACTTGCCGTCGTACAGTCCCGAGCTCAACGACATCGAACGGGTCTTCCGGCTCATCAAGCACTATGAGCTGCCTGAGCGGACCTATCCGACCTTCGACGCGCTCCAGGAGGCCGTCCATGCCGCGTTCACTCGCTACGAACAGACCCACTCCTGTCAACCTACAGCCCATCCGGGGCTAGCTGCTTAGTCGGCTGGCCACCACGCCACCTCACTCGGAAGGTCTGTTCCCGGGCGATGGTAGGCCACCCGCCCCCCGACCAGCGTGCAGTCCACCCGCAGGTCTTTCACTTGCTCTGGCGGAACATCGAGCGGGTCGCGCTCCAGCACCACCAGATCCGCCAGCTTCCCCGGCTCCAGGGTCCCGCGCTCGCGGTCCTGACCCAGCGCCGCCGCGGCGTTGCGGGTGAACAGCACCAGGCCCTGCTGCACGGAGATCGCCTCATCCGGCCAGAGCAAGCTCCCGCGCGCGGTCTGGCGCGTGGCCAGGCACCAGATGTTGAACAGTGGTGAGAGTCCTAGCGGCTCCGGCCCGGTGCAGTCGGAGCTACCGGGCAGCGGGAAGCCCATCTCCAGCATAGAGCGGAAACGGAAAGGCTGCCGCGCCCGCTCCGGGCCGAGGTAGACCCGCAGCGCGTCGCCAAAGGTGTAGATGAAGGTGGGGTTGGGAACGGGGAGCAGACCGAGCGCCTGGTAGCGGCGCAGGCGCGCGTCGCTCGCGACGAGGTTGCCGGCGTGCTCGACGCGGTGCAGCAGCGGTCGCCGGTCGGGGCGGCGACGCAGGAACGCTTCGAAGCCGTCCAGCACCGCGTCCTGGGCCCGGTCGCCGACCGCGTGGATCGAAACGCGCCGGCCGGCGCGGTCGCAGGCTTCGAACAGGTCAGCGATCTCGTCCGCGCGGTATGCCAGCCGGCCGCTGGTGCTCGGCTCGTCGGCATAGGGCTGGTAGAAGGCAGCGGCGTGGGCGGTGGTCCCGCCGTCGGCAAAAAGCTTGATTCCGCCGTCGCTGAGCCAGCGTTCGTCGAACTCGACCCCCTCGAGGTCGCGCGCCAGCGCCCTCTCGAGCGCCAGGGTGCCCGGAACGTGCAGCGAGAGCGCGACCCGCAGCGGGAGCTGCTGGCTTTGGACGAGCGCCGCCAGCGTCTGCACGCCGAGCCGCGAGCCCGAAATCTCCTGGATCGCGGTGACCCCGTGAGCGAGGAGATCGCGGCGGCCGACCTCCAGCAAGGCGCGACGCAGCTCGCCCGGACGTGGGTCCGGCAGCTTCAGGTGGTGGGCCATGTCGCGTGTCATTCCGGTCGGTTCGCCGCTAGCGTCGCGCTGAATCTGGCCGCCGGGCGGGTCGGGCGTCTCGCGGCCGATCCCGCACAGGCGCAGCGCGAGCGAGTTGAGCGCCACCGCGTGAAAGCTGAAGCGGACCATGACCGGATGCTCGCGGCTGACCCGATCCAGGTCGTGGCGGTCCGGGTAGCGCTGGTCCGCGAGCAGCGTGTCCTGGAAGAAGGTGCCCTGCCCGATCACCCATTCGCCGGCCGGCGTGCGTGCGGCCGCTTCGCGCAGCCGCTCGACCATGTCGCCGATGCTGGTGACGGGCGGGGTGCGGCAGTTGACCGCTCGGGCCAGGGCAAGCGCGGTCAGCTCGAGGTGCAGGTGAGCGTCGCTGAAGGCCGGCAGCACCGCGCGTCCGCGCAGGTCCCAGAGCCGGGTGGACGGGCCGACGAAGCGGGCCTGAAGCTCCACGGCCGGACCGACGGCCAGGACCCGGTCTCCCCGCAGCGCCACGGCGTCGACGAGCCGGTCGGGCCGGTCCATCGGCCGCACGCGGGCATTGAGCAGCAGCAGGTCAGCGCTCACGACAGCATCGACGTCGAGGGTTGGCGGTTGTAGGGTTGCGCGTTGAGGGGTGAAGGCTGCCCATCAGCGCTCACGCACGTTCACCCCTCAGCGCGCGACGTCCACCTACGTGATCGCGGCGAGGCGCGGGGCGACGCTGGCCGGCTGCTCCCGGAAGTGTGGCATGACCTCCTTCGCGAACAGCTCCAGCGAGCGCAGCACGTCGCGCTGTGGGATTCCGAACGCGGTGTTCACCATCAGGTAGGTCACGCCCATCTGCTCGTACTTCTTGATCCGCGCCACCGCCTTCTCGGGCGTGGTGATGATCGGGTCGTCGTAGGTCTCGTACACGTTGGAGAGGTCGAGCTCCAGCCTTGCCGGCTGCACCGCGCCGCGGATCACCGGCGTGTCGGCCAGGTCGACTCGCATGTCCAGGCGGCGATCGGCGCGTGGCTCGTAGAACGCCATGTACATCCGCCAGTGGGTGAGCAGGTCGTCCAGGTGCTTGAGCGCCTCCTGCTCGCTTTCGGCGATGAAAACCCGCCGGAGCAGCCCGACCTCGGGCCGCGGATGGCCCGACTCCTTCTGGGCGCGATTGAACTCCTCCATCAGCGCCACGAAGTCTTCGTAGGGCGCGAAGCAGCCGAAGTTGGGGCTGGTCTGGAGGTTCACTCCCAGCTTGGCGACGGTGCGCACCCCCGGGAAGCTCTGCGCCGAGATCCACACTGGCGGGTGTGGCCGCTGCTTCGGGCGCGGCAACGTGGTGGTCGCCGGGAAGCGGTAGAACTGGCCCTCGTACTCCAGGTCCTCCTGCTCCCACGACTTGAGCATCACGTCGAGCGCTTCCTGGTACATCTCGCGGCTCTTCTCGTAGGGAATGCCCAGTCGGACGAACTCGTACTTGTTCGCGCCGCGCGCCACCCCGATCTCCAGCCGCCCGTCGGTGAGCCAGTCGGTCTGCGCGATCTCCTCGGCGAGCGCGAGCGGGTGGTAGTACGGCAGCACGAGCACCGCGGTGATCAGCCGGATGCGCTTGGTATGCGCGGCGATCTTCGTCGCGAAGTGCAGCGCTGACGGGAGCGTGATGTAGTTGATGAAATGGTGCTCGGGGATGAAGACGGCATCGTACCCGAGTTCCTCCGCCCGGATCGCGATCTCGAGCGAATTGTTCAGCAGTTCGCCATACGGGCGATCGACGTCTCGGTAATGCATTCCCAGAAAGAAACCGAACTTCACCCCTTCCCTCCTGTCGCACGGTAGCTGCTGCGTTCGGCGCCGTGCTTTGTGGTTGTCACACTGTGTAGTTTCGCCCGCGCCCGGCGATCGGGCCACCTACACTTGGTAGGAAAAAGCGCAGGAGCGATTCGCGCTCCTGCGCTACTCAGCGGCCACCTCCTCGCCGCCGCGCTGCCCCGCGAGAAGCTGCACCAGCAGCCCCAGACAGGAGATGACGATCAGGATGGAGGCGACCGCGGCGATGGTCGGGTCGATCTCGGTCCGCACGCCGTCCCACATCTGCTTGGGAAGCGTCGTGGTGCGGAGCCCGGAGAGGAAGATCGCGATTACCACCTCGTCCCAGGAGACGGAGAAGGCGAAGATCGCGCCGCTCAGCACCCCCGGCAGGATCAGCGGCAGGGTCACCGTGCGGAACGTGTTCCAGCCGTTAGCGCCCAGGCTCATCGCCGCCTGCTCCAGTCGCTCGTCCAGCCCGTACAGCGGGGCCATGACATTGATCAGCACATAGGGGTAGGCCAGGATCGTGTGTCCCAGCACCAGCCCCGGCAGCGTGCCCACCAGCCGCAAGGGGGCGAACGCCGCGTACAGTGCCATCGCGATGATCATCACCGGGACGATCATCGGGGACACCAGGAAGGTGAAGAGAAGCTGGCGACCCGGGAAGTACCAGCGGTTGAGCGCGAGCGCCGAGGTGGTCCCAAGGAGCGTCGCCAGCACGGTGGTCGCCACCGCCACCTGCACACTGGCCCAGGTCGCAACGATCCAGCGATCGCTGGTGAAGTAGTTCTCGTACCACTGCAACGAGAAACCGGGTGGCGGGAATTGCAGGTAGTTCGCCGACGAGAACGAGATGATCAGCACCACCGCGACCGGGGCGAGCAGAAACCCGAACACCGCGGCGTTGAAGGCGTAGAGCGTCGTCCGCGCCATCGCTACACCCGCGTGCTCCAGATGCGCTCCAGCCCGAGGACACGGTTGAACACCGCCAGCACGACGACCGCGGCGACCAGCAGCACCACCGCCTGCGCCGAGGCGAACTGCCAGTTGACGAGCTGCCGCACCTGGTTTTCGATGAGCTGGGCGATCATCACATCGCCGGAGCCGCCGAGCAGCGCCGGGGTGATGAAGAACCCCAGCGACTGGATGAACACCAGCAGGCACCCGGCGCCGACGCCCGGGAGGCTGAGCGGGAAAAACACCGTCCAGAACGCCCGCCAGGGGCTGGCGCCGAGATTGGAAGCCGCCTGGAGCAGGCGCCGGTCGATGCCGCGCATCACGCTGTACAGCGGCAGCACCATGAAGGGGAGCAGGATGTGGGTCATCCCCACCACTACCCCGAGCGTGTTGAACATGAGCTGCAGCGGCTCCTGGACGACGCCGAGTCCGAGCAGAAGCTGGTTGACGATGCCGGCCCGGCCAAGAATGACCATCCAGGCATAGCTTCGGACCAGCAGGCTTACCCAGAACGGCAGCAGCACCAGGACGAGCAGGATGCGGCCAACGCTGGGCCGGGCGCTGGCGATCAGGTAGGCGACCGGGTAGCCGAGCAGCAGGCAGACCACGGTGACGATCGCCGCGATCCGGAAGGTGAGGTAGAGCACCTGAGAGTAGACCGGGACGGTCAGGAAGTCGACGTAATACTTGAGGGTGAAGTGTGGAGCATCCACACTCATCAGGATGACGCGCGCGACGGGGAGCGCGAACAGCACCCCGAGGAAGAGCACCGAGAGGCCGAGCAGCGCGAGTCGCCACGAGCGTGGCCGCGCGGCGACGATCGCCGCGGCGAGCCGCTGGGACGGAAGAGAGCCCGGTCGTGCGAGTACCGCCATGGTTGGCCAGCCGGAGCCGGGCCGGCGGAGCGGACTCCCCCGGCCGCTGAGTTTAGAGCACGAACGCGTTGAACCGTTCCTGGACCTTGGCGAGGTTCTCAGCCCACCACTCGCCGTTGACCGCGATTCCCAGCTTGAAGAGTTCCGGCGAGGTCGGCAGTCGTTTCGCCTCCTCCGGCCCCAGGTGCTTGAAGGCGTTCTGGTTGGCCGGTCCAACGGTGATGCGCTTGGCGAAGTCGGCCTGTCGCTCGGGGAGCAGGGAGTAGGCGATCAGCTTCATCGCGTTCTCCTGGTCCGGCGCCCCCTTGACGACGCTCAGCAGCGAGGTGTGGATGACGTGCTGGTTCCACTCGATCGCCGCCTTCGCGCCCTCGGCGATCGCGGCGTTGACGCGGTTGGCCCAGCCGGCGACCAGCACGACTTCCTTGTTGGTCAGCAGTTGAGCCGGCTGGGCGCCCTGGGTCCACCAGACCTTTACCTCGCCCTTGATCCGCTCCAGACTCTTGAAGGCGCGGTCGACGTCGAGCGGGTACACCTGATCTTTGGGAACGCCATCAGCCATCACCGCCAGCTCCAGCGTCCCGGCCGGGGACTTGTAAAGCGAGCGCGGCCCAGGGAACTTCTGGGCATCCCAGAATTCGGCCCAGGATCTGGGGTGATTGTCGGCGCTGAACGCCTCGGTGGAGTAGGCGATCACGTCCGAGTAGGACTCCAGCCCCACGCCCCAGTCCTTGATGAACTCCTTGGGCACCCCCTCGGTGTCGATGATGCTGTAGTCCAGCTTGGCCAGGAGCGCCTGGTGCTGTCCGGCAGCCCACTCGGCTTCGGCATCGATCACGTCCCACTCGACGTTGTTGGCGTCGACCATCGCCTTGATCTTGCCGTAATCCAGCGGACTCAGGTCGATGACCTTGATTCCGGAGTCGCGCTCGAACGGCTTGAGGATCGCTTCGCGGAGCGCGTCCTGATAGGTGCCGCCCCAGGAGACGAACACCACCTCGCCCCGCCCCTTCAGCTTCTCGGGAATGCCCGGGCCAGCCTGGGGCGCAGTGGTCGGCTGTGCTGCCGGGGCGGTGGTAGCGGCCGCGGCCGGGGCTGATGTGGGCTGGGCCGCTGGCGCGCTGGTTGGCGCGGGGGCGCTTGCCGGCTGGGCGCAGGCGGCCAGCAGGCCGGCCGCGCCAGCGGCGGCGGCAAGTCTCAGAAACGAACGGCGGGTCACCCCGGCCGGTGGATCCAGGCCATCGCGCGGCATCGTATCCTTCCTCCTCTTCCCTGCTCCCGGCTGACTCTCGCCGGGGACTTCGGAACCCGTGGCGGCTTCGCCCGTTCGGGATCAGACGACGACCATGTCCTCGGGCTGCCAGCCGATAGTCAGATGCTCTCCGATGCTCGGCCGCGGGCCATCCGCGAGATTCGGTCGCTTGGCAGTGAGCACCGTCACGGCGCCGATCTGGACCCGGTAGCGGGTGTTCTCCCCGACGTAGATCACCTCCCGCACCACGCCCTCGTAGCGATTCGCCAGTCCATCGCTCGCGCCAATCCGGACACGCTCGGGGCGCAGCGCCAGGCTGGCGGCGCTGCCGGCGGCCAGGCCGGGCCGCAAAGCCAGGCGCACCCGCAGCCCGTCGTCGGTGACGAGCGTCGCCGCCCGGTCGTCCACCTGCTCGACGCGTCCCTCCAAGAAGTTGGACTCTCCGAGGAAGTCCGCGACGAAGCGATTGGCCGGCTGCTCGTACAGGTCGTCTGGGCTCCCGACCTGCTCGATCCGCCCCTGGCTCATCACCACCACCCGGTCGCTCATCACCAGCGCCTCTTCCTGGTCGTGGGTGACGTAGACCATGGTGATGCCGAGCTCGCGCTGCAGGTGCTTGATCTCGAGCTGCATCCGCTCGCGCAGCTTGCGGTCCAGCGCGCCGAGCGGCTCATCCATGAGCAGCACGGGCGGGTTGAAGACCAGCGCTCGGGCCAGCGCCACGCGCTGCTGCTGCCCGCCGGACAGTTGCCGCGGCCGGCGCTGCTCGTAGCCTTCCAGTTGGACCATCGCCAGCGCGCGGCACACCCGGCTGGCGATCTCGCTGGCGCCGACGCCGCGCATGCGCAGTGGGTAGGCGATGTTGTCGAACACGGTCATGTGGGGGAACAGCGCGTACGACTGGAAGACCATGCCGAAGCCACGTTTGTGCGGAGGCAGAAGCGTGATGTCGCGCTCCCCCAGATAGATCCGGCCGGCCGTCGGGATGACGAACCCGGCGATCATCATCAAGGTGGTGGTCTTTCCGGAGCCGGACGGGCCGAGCAGTGTCAGGAACTCGCCGCGGGCGACGTGCAGCGTGACGTCACGAACGGCGACGGTCGAGTGGTAGTGCTTGCTCACTCGCTCCAGACGCAGCGCCACTCCGGGCCGGCCGGACTCTGCGTTGGGCGTGGGAGGAGCGGCCGGAACGGCGAGGTCGCTGGCAGTGAGGTTGGCGCTACTCATAGCGGAGCGGGCTGGTGCGGGAACCTCGCCGCCGCTCGCCGACGCCAGGGCGCGGCTGCGGCGCCGGCGAGTAGACAGGGAGAAATTCGGCCATCGAATTGTCATGTTAGCAACTCAGTGGCGGCGAATCTTCCGACAGATGATCCAAAACGGGCGCTCGCCAGTGCGCACTTTTTGCGATTCGACCGTTCAGCCCTCCGTCTGGGTCAGACTGGCGATCCGCAGCGCGAGCTGCAGGCGGAAGCGGTGCTCGGCGTCGTCGAGCGACAGCCCGGTGATCTCCTCGATGCGGCGCAGGCGGTAGCGCAACGTCGAGATGTGGACGAACAGCTCGCTCGCGGTGCGGCGCAGGTTGCCGTTGTGGCGCAGGAACGCTTCCAGCGTTGCTCGGAGCGGCGCGTGGTGCCGCCGGTCGTAGCTCACTAGGCCGCCCAGCAGCTCGTCGGTGAAGCGAGCGAGGTCCGCGGCGGTATCGTCCGAGAACAGCAGGCCATAGACGCCGAGCTGCTCGAAGCTGCACGTCTGGCCGAGGCGGCCCAGCACGCGCTGCACCTCGAGCGTCTTGCGCGCCTGGCGATAGGCCAGGGCGTAGTCGGCCGGCGCCTGGCAGGGCCGGGAAAAGCTGGCGGAGACGCTCGCGTCGATCAGGCGCGCGCTCTCCTCGCGGGCGTTCGCGACCAGCGCGGCTACGTCGCGGTCGGCGCGTTCGTTGGCGGGAAGCAGCGCGGCGACATGGCGGCCCTGCAGCACGACCACCGCGCTCGGCTCGCGGCGGCGGAGCGCGTGGCGCACCGTGTCGAGGAGCTCACGCCGCCGGTTGAGCGTGGCGAACTCGTCGCCCTCGGGCTGCTCGTCGTCAAGCGCGAACAGGAGCACGTAGGTGGGACGCGCCGGGTCGAGGCCCAGGAGCGCTGCTCGAACCCCGAGGTCCTTGCCGTCGAGCGGCCCTCCAGCCAGCAGCGTGCTGAGAAAGTCGGTCTGGACACGCAGCTCCACCTCGTACGCGATCCGTCCCTTCATCAGCTCCAGCGCCAGGACCATCGCGACCTGCTCGGCAACGGTGAGATCCTCCTCATCCAGCGCCCGCCAGCGCGCGACCACCAGCAGGAGGCCGAACAGCTCGCGGCCCGCCATGATCGGCGCGAGGATCGCCGGCGGCTCGCCCGATCCAGCGGCGTCGACCCGTAACGGGCGCCGCAGGCGGGCAGCCTGCTCCGAGGAGTGGGGTGGCAGCGACGGCGCCTCGTGCGATGCGCAGCCGGCTGTGCCGAGCGCCTGCAGCCAGCGGTCGAAGAGCACGACCGGATTGCCAAGCACCTGCGTGGCCGTCTGGAGAATCACATCCAGACCCTGGTCGGACAGCACCATCTGCGTCAGCCGCATGTGGTTGTCCGCCTGGCGCTCCAGCGCCTGATTCTGGCGCGCGATGACCTGGTTCAGCCTTTCCAGCTCCAGGATTGTCCGCCGCTCACGCTCGTGGAGCTCGGCGTTCTTGATCGCGATCGCCGCTTGGTCGGCGATCGCCGCGGCGTAGGCGATCTCGCCGGTGGTGAAGCGGTGCGGCTGGTCGCCGCAGAACCAGACCGCGGCGGCGGGCTCGATCCCGCGCAGCGGCACCACCAGGAGCGAGCGGTAGCCACGGACCAGCGCGTCCTCGCGCACGCCGGGGAACTCGTCCTGGGCCAGAATGTCTTCGAAGGCCATGGGCCGGCCGAGCTGGACGGCGACCGGCGTGATCGACCCCCTGGCGGGCCAGCAATAGACGTTGCCCAGCTCCGGGTTGAAGAACCCGCGCTCGGCGACGAAGCGCACCTCCTGCCCTTCGGGGTCCAGGCGGGCGATGCAGCACTGCCGCCAGGGGCTGTAGGTGGCCACGGTGTCGACGATGGTCTGGAGAACGCTCTCGAGCCGCAGGTCGGAGTTGACCGCGTGCGCGATCTCCTGCAGGCTGCGCAAGCGCGCCAGCCAGTGCTCGCCCGCCGGCCCGCGAGCGTTCGTGGCTGAGCCCGGCGCCCAGCCGCCCTCGCGCGCCGAGCTGCTCGGCGGCCCGGATGAACCCTGCCTCATGTTCTCCCCCAAGCAGGATATTAGGGCACGCCGCTGGCGCGGTCCAGGGAATCCGCCAGGGAGCGCGTGCCATGAAGCGGCGGCGGCAGGTGAACACAGCGCCCGGACCGGTCCCGCGCGGCATCCGGTGGTGGGCGAACCCTCCGCTGCTCCTGGCGAGCGCTTGCAGTTGACGGATTCCTACTGCCCTGCTTAGACTCGTGCCGCTGTAAGGATCTGGATGGAGCCCGGCTGTGCCACCCCCGGGCGCGCTGCCTGTTACTTCCGGCGGTCGCCGCGGCTGGCGATTGGCCCGCGGGGCCGCCGGGTCGTGTCGAGTAGCTCCACCTCCCCGCGAGGCGTCGCGGCGAACGCTCGCAGTGCCAAGGATGAGGAGACTCAGGATGAGCGACACAGGATCGGAAGGCGCGGCATCACTCCGCGGAGGGATGCTGGAAGGGATGGCAAGAGAGCGGATCAGCCGGCGGCAGGCCTTGCGTCTGCTGGGTGCTGGCCTATCGCTGCTCGCGGTCGAGGGGCTGCGCGGCGGCGGCGGCGACGGCGCCCGCGGCGCCGACTGTGGCGGCGCCCCAGGCAGTTCCCACACCAGCGCCTGCGGCCGGCGCGCCCAAGCGCGGGGGCGTGCTCCAGGCGGCCTTCTCTGCCGACCCTGCCGGCTTCGACCCGGTGCGCGGGCCGAGCGGAATGTCGCACGTGGTCATCGAGCAGGTCTACTCGACCCTGATGGCGCTGGACCCGGATGCGAAGCCGTATCCCGAGCTGGCCGAGTCGTATGAGATCTCGCCAGACGGCCTGCAGTACACCTTCAAGCTGCGCCAGGGCGTGAAGTTCCACAACGGGGATGACTTCACGGCGGAGGACGTGAAGTTCACCTTTGACCGCCTCCGTGCCCCGAACTCCGGCTACTCCTACGGCGCCCAGGTGCAGGACATCAAGAGCGTGGACGTCGTCGACCCGCACACGGTCCGCTTCACGCTCAACAAGTGCGTTGGGCCGTTCCTCATCTACGTGGCGTTCCCTGGCTCCTCGATCGTTCCGAAGAAGCTGGTCGAGTCTGGGCACGATCTGAACGCCAAGCCGATCGGCACGGGGCCGTTCAAGTTCGTCAGCTACGAGCCGCGCAGCGCGATCAAGTTCGAGCGCAACGAGAACTACTTCGAACAGGGGAAGCCGTACTTCGATGCGATGGAATATCGCATCATCAGCGACATCACTGCCCTCACCACCGGGCTCATGTCGGGCGTGGTGAACTTCTCGAACGAGATCCCGCCGAAGGACTTTGCCAGCATCAAGGCGAACCCCGACCTGGCGGCGCTCACGCTCGAGAGATCGCGCTACAACTGGCTGCTGCCGAACAACAGCCGCAAGCCGTTCGACAATCCCAAGGTGCGCCAGGCGATCTCCTACGCCATCGATCGCCAGGCGCTGGTGGGTGGCGCGTTCTTTGGTCTGGCGACGCCGATTCTCGGCGGGGTGATTCCCCAGTGGAACTGGGCGTTCGCGCCCGATCTCCAGCCGGTGCCGCCGAACGGCGCCCCGGAGAAAGCGAAGGCGCTGCTGGCCGAAGCCGGCTATCCCAACGGCTTCGAGACCACGATGACGATCGCGTCGTCGTTCCCGAATCTGATGGCCATAGTGCCGATCATTCAGCAGAATCTGGCGAAGGTCGGGGTCAGCGCCAAGATCGGGACGATGGAGATCCCGCGCTACTGGGACGAGGTCTGGAGCACGAGCAACTTCGACATCACGACCATGTACTGGCTGAGCCCGCTGGCGGACCCCGACGACTTCGTGTCGAATAACTACCACTCGGGCATGGCGATCAACGTGCAGAAGTACTCCAGCGCGGAAATGGACAAGCTGCTGGAGGACGCCAAGACGGCGTCGACGCAGGAGCAGCGGAAAGAGCTGTATCGCAAGATGCAGGAGCTGTCGTTCAGGGACATGCCCATTGTGCCGCTGGTCAACGGCTGGCTGCTGATCGGGCACACGAAGAAGCTCCAGAACTATCGGCCGATGCGCACGGGCTTCCTGAAGACGCTGAAGGACGCCTGGTTCGAGTAGCGACGAGCGGCTGGGCAGGCCGACATGCTGCGACTGATCGCGCTGCGCCTGGCAGCGTTCATCCCGACGTTGCTGGCGACCTCCGCCGTCCTCTTCGTGGCGATCAACGTCGTTCCGGGATCGGCGGCCAAAGCGGCGCTGAGCATCGACGCGACGCCGCAAGCGATCGCGCGGTTCGAGCACGAGCAGGGGCTGGATCGGCCGCTGCACGTGCAGTACCTGGACTGGCTGTCGAAGGTGCTGCGCGGCGACTTCGGGACGTCGTTCCAGAACCACCTGCCGGTCGGGCCGGAGATCCTGGCGCGCCTGCCAGTGACGCTGGAACTCGCCGTGCTAGCGTTCCTGATCGCCAATCTGAGGTAGAGTCCCCGGGCGTGTAGAAAATTGGGAGGAGGGGCCGTTGACAGAGACGGCCACCGTGTGGTTCTCGTCGTGATAGCCAACATCACGGAAGGGAGGACCGACACGATGGCCGACGAGTACAGGATGGCACTGGCGGGGCTGGTGCGCAAGGCCGAGCTGGAGCGGGATGTGGACTTCCTGCGGGAAGGGGTGCGGGTGCTGAGCCAGGCGCTGATGGAGGTGGAGGTCAGCCAGCAGATCGGGGCCGAGCGCTATGAGCGGACCGCCGAGCGGAGCGGGCAGCGGAACGGGTATCGGGAGTGGGACTGGGACACGCGGGTCGGGACGATCGGGTTGCAGGTGCC
>Ga0070741_10005357_pt1 | contig 28596 bp, 19 predicted proteins | sample Coa_R1_4_FD_66440 | JGI IMG/M metagenome (GOLD analysis project Ga0070741, IMG submission 66440) | Surface soil microbial communities from Centralia Pennsylvania, which are recovering from an underground coalmine fire - Coalmine... | ecosystem: Environmental > Terrestrial > Soil > Unclassified ... | reverse complement strand
GCTGCGCCAACCCCACGACCTGCGAAAAACCCGCTTAGCGTTGAGAAATCGCCTATTTTGTAATCATTCGTACCTTGGTTGAATGGACAAAGTCGAGATAAGAGAATATTCATCCATTTTCATTTGATTTCGCGGTGTAGGGGCAAAGCATTGACATGGACGTACGCGACACGATTCCCGAACGCGTCTGCACAATGCGGCGATGCAAGCGATGGGCGATGCATGCGATGTATTGCATCGCCCATCGCTTGCATCGCCCATCGCTTGCCCCTACGGTTCACCCCAATTTTCAAATGCGCAAAGTACGGGAATTTAGCCGACAAAGACCCAGGCGATAAATAGCATAAACCAGAGGGTTTGGAGGAGAAAGGAGAGCGCGACGAGCGGGGCTTGCCACCAACTCTTTTTCAGAGAGCCGAGTAACAAGAACGCGGGGAATGCTACGCTCACAAAACGGGAGAGCGAGGCGAGCGGCAGGATGCTGTTCTGCGTGGAATAACTGAAAAACGACGGGAGCAAGATGACGGCGAGATAGGCACTATAGGAACGCGGCAAGCGAAACCAACTCCACATGAGCACGCCGAAAAAGAGGATGGCAAACAAGGGGTCAAAGCTGGCGACGACCGCTTCGACGACCGATGGCGCATGAATGATTTGGTACAAGGACCCGCCGAAAATTTCCCAAGGGGGCGCAAAGTGACGCCAGCGCTCTTGCGCGGCAAACCACGTGCGCGGGTCACCGAATTGAAGGGTGAGCCAAAGAAAATAGGCAGCACTACCCGAAGCCACCAGCACCAATGTCCACGCTTGCTGCCAGTTCACGCGCTGCTGGCGATATTGAACCCAAAACTCGACCGCCAGCGGAAGTACTATCAGTACACCTTGCGGACGTGTTAGTGCTGCCAATCCACCCAAGATGCCTGCCCGTACCCAGCACCGCGAACGCGCGCACAAAAACGCGCCGAGTACTAAGGCAAGAAACAGCGATTCCGTATAGGCAGCAAACCAGAAGAAGGCAGTTGGGAACAATCCCAAGAACAAGAGCGCACGTTTCGCCGCCGCGTCGTTATACATCTCGCGCGCAATGTGATAAAACAGAATGAACGCGGCCAGAGCTGCTATGCTGGTAATGAACAAGCCCGCCGCGACAGGATTATTGACGATTGGATTGACTAGGCGAATCAGGATTGGAAAAAGGGGAAAGAAGGCGACATCCAAATTGTTGCGCGTGTAGCCTTCTAGTGCAATTTTGGTGTACCAAATCGTATCCCACCGCTGCCACGGGGCAATCAAAGCGTCCCGCAAAAGTCCGACGCCGTAGTACTGTTTCGTCGCTTCGGCGGACGGCTGCACGGAGAATGCTATTACGCTCGCCCACACGATTGTCCATACGCGCAACACCAGGAACAAGGTGACTGGAAATGCGTTTGCGCGGATGAACGCGCCGAGATTTCGCGCGTACGCGCGTAGAAAAGCTGGAGCGTCGGATGTGGTGTCTACTGGGTGCAGCATGAAGCTATCCGAGGTAGCCTAGACCCTGGTGGACGTTTGAGACGCTAGACTCCGGACGTTGAATAATGCAAGCCACAGCACGAATCCGACGGCAATCGTTACGCTTAATGTCTGCGTGTCGCTTAGACGTGCGGCGGAAATCGCAAACGAAGCATAGCAAAGTATTGTGATTGCTAACGGGGCGAGCGCGACGAGAAAGAAGGGTGCGCCGCGTTGATCCAGCCGAATCGCGGCGACGGTCAGAGGCAATATGAGCAAGATCAAATCGTATGTCCAGAGATAGGGCGCGAGGCTGACGGAAAACACTGCGCAGACCGCGAGGATCTCCAATGCGTCGCGCTTGGACATGCGCCAGACAATCCAAAGATTCAACCCCACCAATACCAAAAGCAATGCTCCCGCAATGACAAACTCCAAACCAAAGGGATTGCCAATATCGTACGCTACACCCCAGATCGTCGGCATTCGTCCACTCACCCCACCGACCTTATTCAGCGCAACTGTTTGCCAATCTATGAAAAAGTTTGGAAATAAAAGAAGGCTCGCGCCGAACAAGCAGGCAATTCCCGCGCCAAGCCCAGCGATGCCGCGCCACTGCCGATTCAATGCTAACCAGACACATGCCATTGCTACCAAAAGGAGCGCGGGTTGAGGTTTGATTAGGACCAGACTAAGTAGCATGCCGCCCATAAACCAATGTTGACGCTGCCACAATACTCCGGTCAAAACAATCAACAACAAAATCAACGCCGACACCTGTCCCATCAACAGTGTCAAGATGACGGGCAAGAAAAATAGAATTGCCAAGCCCCACCACACGATATAGCGCCGCCAACTTTTCCAATGCAGCGCAAGCGATACGAATACAACACTAATTGCTACTCCCAGCGCGCTAAACCAGACCCAAAGACTGCTTGCTACGGTCAACGGCAGCGCGGCGAGTGGGGCCACCCAAAGCGCCGTCGGCGGCGCATAGATGAAGATAGGATTGGGAAACCACGTGCTGCCATACCGCTCATGCAGGCTGCGCCAGACGGGTGACGCATACACGTTCAATCCCTCCAACACACCGCGCCCACCTGCCCAGTACGTGAACCAGTCGCGATTGACCATCCACTCTTGTTCTTGGGCAATGACGAGCGCGAGCGCGGCGAGGCAGGCAGCTCCAATGAGAAGGAGAACTAGATTTAATCGAGAGCGCATTAGAAAATTGGGCAAGTAGGGCGTGCGATCTAGTGCATTGCCGCATTCGCTGGACGGTCGCGCGATTACCCAGATACTGCGGCGAATGCTTCGCTGCTATACTGTGAAATAATACGAGGAATACTCAAGGCACTTTAGGGCAGGACTTGATAGAGCGTCACTTGGAAACGTGGATCCACGGTGCTGGCGAATTGATGGACGGGTTTCAGCGAAGATTGAACGATCGGGGTGGTATTTTGCCAGACATCTTGTTCATAATCGGTGATAAAAGTAATGTCATCGGCGCGCACCTGATGCCAGATGTCTTGAAGCGCGAACGTCCCGCCCTCCGCGATGACGCGCCGAGTCAACGTATTATTCACCACCCCATCGAGGTTGATTACTGTACGCTCTGAAAAATAGGCGATGATGCCGCTGTTCCACGCGCCGACGCGTGCATCGGGCGGGGTATGGTCTTTGAGCCACAATGCCACGCGATAGCCGTCCGCTTGCGCGGGATGGAGCGCCAAGCCGAACGCGTCCCAAGTCACCCACCATCCCAAAAACGTTATGAAGACCAAGCCACAGCTGCTAATCAGCCAAATGCGTTGCGCGCGCACTGTCGTAGCAGACAACGCTACTGCACGTTCCCAAAGCAACACGCCGACGATTGTTCCCACTAGCATCATCGGCTGCAAGTACCACAACTGCCGATGCAAAAAATAAACGCCGTAAAACGCCAGCCAGAGGAGCGTATAGAGTGCGAGAACCCACAAGCCGCGCGGCGAAGGAACGGTGAAGGAGTTTGTTTTGTGCCTGCTGCGAAGCACCGCCCAACTGATGCCCGTGATGAGTACCAAGAGCACAATCTGGAAATTCACAACCAATACCCAACTCAAGAGCGAGTTGATGGAATTCCAGATGGCGGAGGTGCTAGCCGAAAGCGTTGTTTGTCCGAGATGGGCGGTATATGCAATCGCCGTTCCGCTCACTTGATTCGGCGTGCCAAAGGTCACTAAATTCCACGCGACCCAAGGAAGCAACAGTGCGCCGCAGACAGCCGCGCCATAGCATCCTTCCAACAACAAGCCGCGTGCATTTGTACTTTTCCATTTGCGCGCAGCGCGCCATAACCAATCTGCGCCGAGCGCGAACACTAATAAAATACCATCCATCCGCGCGAGCAGCAGCAATCCCGCTAGGACGCCTACGAGAATCACGCGGTGTTGTCGCGCTCGCGCATTGGTTTCCCACTGATAGACCAGATAGGCAAGTACAGTACTTGCAAAGAATAATGTCGCCAGCGCGGTCTCAACGCCCTCTAACGTCGCCAAAATCACAAAGGGGTTAAAGAGCCAGACCAGCGCGGCTAAAAATGCTGTATCGCGGCGTGTTACGCGCCGCACCAGTTCGTACAACACAAGTGCTGTTGCGACGTTGGCGATGCAAAGAATAGTCAGCGCCACGTAAATATTCGTTTGTGTCCCTTTGGGGTTGAGAGCATCCAACCCAACGAGTAAGAGCAGGTATAGTGGATGAAACCCATTCGTCGGCGCGAGTCCATCAAAGGAAATGCCGTTTCCCGCCAGAATCTGGCGCGCAATCGTCAAATAATAGTACATATCGTCGGCGTTATAGCGCGTAATCAAGGTCGGCAGCGGCTGCCACGCGAACCACAAGCGAATGGCGAGGGCAAGCGCCAACGCCGACCACACGCTCCAGCTCAACGAGCCGCGCCAGCGCGTGATTTGCCTCATTTGTACTGCACCTCAAATAGCGTGACGGGATGTCCTACCGCGTCTCGAGTTGCCGCGAGCGGAATTAAACCATTGACCCTTGCGCGCCCATCGTATAAAGCGTGTAAGGTCGCGGGTTTATCGAATTGCAGCACTAGATAATGCGCGCCGAATTGACGCGCCGCGTCAAAAATTGCCGCGATGCTTTCTGTCGGCAAATATATCGAGCGGCGTCCCGTTTGATTGATGAAGGAAGGCGGGTCTACCGTAATAATCGGCGAATCATTAGGCACTTGCAACGCATCGAGCTCTTGATCCATCGCCTGATATTCTCGGTCGCGGTCATTCCACAACGGCGTGGTCGCGTTGGGCGCGGGTGGTATCCAGACCGCTTGTACGTACAAATACAGACTGAACCCCAGCGCTAATACAACTGTACCTGCACGGAAAAATTGCTGCGCCTGCGGCGCATTCCACGACCGCCGCCATTTCGCCACCCACCCAATCGCTGCATCCAATCCCGAGGGGACTGCCACCGCGCCATACGTGACCAACGCCGTCGCAGAATGCAACATGCTGCCGTGCATGGCAGGAAATGTAAACACGAACGCCATCGCCAATACGAGCAGGGCGAGATAAATCAGCGCGGCCTGCATTTCGATGCGCCACCGCGTTTTCCAAAAACCGACGATGGCGAACGGGACAAGAAAAATTTGCCAGACGCCAAAGAGCAGGACGAGTATCCCAAAGACCAGCGCGTCGAATTTGGATTGCAGAATATTCCCGATGCCCCAATCCAGATAGCGTGAAAAAGACAAGCGTGCTACGTCGTAGCTAAAAAACTCGTCGTAGCTCAAAAGCCAGAGGGCACGCGTGCCGCCCGGCGCGAACAGCGTACCGACGGCAAGCCAGTTGCGAATGAGCCAGGGGAGTAGAATCACGAGCGCACCGGCGCAGGCAAGGAAGATAGCTCGAATCGAAAAGCGAATCTGGTTCCGTGTATTCTCCAATCTCCAATTCACAATTAATAAAATCGGAAGCACTACCATGAGTAATAGAGCATCATTACGCGCTAACTGCGCGAAACCGATGCAGATTCCAGCAATCAAAAAATGTTTCTGGGCGCGCGTCAACACTCCCAGCGCCAAGAACAACAGCGCGAGGTCTGCAGTGACGGCGAACGGTGTGAAATTGTCAGGACTGACCCAGTAGATGGTGTAAAAGCCGCTGAATGCCGTGAGCAAGCCTGCCAGCCATGCGTAATCGTCACGTTGATAGATGCGGCGCGCAAGATAAAACGCGAACAGCGGTGGTACGAGCGAAAGGAAAATAAACGGGAGCTGTGCGGCGCGATATGAAATTCCAAACAGCATCATGGAAGCGGCGGCGAGAAACGAGGGGAGCGGCAGCCAATACAAGTTGCTCGGTTCGGGCAAGGTTTTCGGCTCGTCGAGATAATTCCATACAATATCTTGCACTAACCCGCGCCCACGTGCTAGATTTGCGCCGACGTGAAGTGTGTACGAAGCGTCCATGTAACCCGCGCGTTCGAGCGGCAGCGCGGTGACGAGGCGGAAAATCAGAATGATGGCAGCAAGGAGGAGATAAGGACGGAGGAGCATTGTGTAGTTGTCAAAGAGGAGATTTTTCAAGGAAGAACCACTTGATAAATTGTCGCCTGCTCATTTTGGAATGTGGGTTTCAAGTACGCCGCGCGTGAAGGATTAAAGCCGCCTGCCTCCCGTTCGGTACGCCCGTAGAAAAGATACGCGATATGATTCGCGCGCAAGAATTCAATCCGCTTTGTATCGTTCGTTTCCGCCGCAAAAAATTGATCTACCTGCTGCTGCTTGGCTTGAAAATGAATGGTCTCATAAACATGCCCGATATAAGTGCGTGTGCCGCTGCGCAAGGGCAAATAGCTGCCCGTAAGATAGCTGCCGAGTACCACAGCGTCCGATGGCGCATGTGTCCGCAGCCAATCCATTGCTTGCACTTGCCCGCGCGGGCGAAACAACGGATAGGGCTGCACGATTGTCGTCAACGCCACAGCACTCAACCATTGATACACAGACGATACACTGGCGACGAGGAGCAACACGACAATGAGTAGCCGCTGCAAGCCTTCCACACTATAGCCGGGGTGATTCGCCAACGCCTGAAACCAGCGCGCCTGTCGGACACGCGGCAAGACAACTTCAAATAGCCCCAACGCCGCTAAAATTGCCAGTGGCATCTGGACGCCTTGCAAAAAGCGTCTCTGCGCGCCGAGCGGCGCATAGATGAGCAGAACGACAACCCCAACCCACACCCATAACAACAAACGCCGATTTTTTTGCGCCTCGGGTCCCAATCCGACGCGCCAGCCGTCCCACAGCGCGAGAATCAAATACAGCGCGAACGCAAAAAAATAGTGCAGCGGATTTGGAGAAAGGGTTTGCGATTGTGCTGCCCACACACGCAAACTTTCCGAACCGGTGAGCGCAATCGCATAATAGAGCAAGAGGGGAAGCACGGAGAGGCACAGGATGCCAAAGGCAATTCCTTCGCGCAGTGAGAATTTCCGCGCTCGCACCATCAGGCAAACTAGGTAGAGGAACAAGACTCCCGAAGATAGGAGGACAAAAAACGGATAGACCAAGACGATGCTAACATTTGCCAGCATTGCGAGAACCAGCAGTCCCGCGTATTTTGTTCGAGAGAGATGTTCGATATACAGACGAGTCACACACCAAAACAAAATCATCAAGAGCGAAATCGAAGCTAAATAATGAGGAAAGGTGAGCGCAGCAGAAAACAGATGGGCGTCCGCCATTTTCAAATCTACAGGCGTCGCACTCGTTGCTTCGAGTACTTCCCAGGGGAATGCGAACCAATCGAATCCCGCGCCGAAAATTGCGAATGAACATGCGACGAGTCGCCAACTGCGTTCCGCAACAAAATGCGCGATGAACCCATATGCAATAAGAAACGTAACCAGTGTCATTACTCCGCGCGCGACATGCCACATGGTCGTCGCATCGAGACCAATCAGTCGCGCGAGGTGTCCCCATGCCAAATAAAAGACATATAAAAAGGCCGGCGTATCCGTTTCGGAGGTAAAGCGCAGGGAATGCGTCCACGCGCCTTCGCTGCCGCGTTGAATAATCGTAATGTAATTAGCGTCTTCGACGTTCACGAGGAGTCCAGTATAAAAACGCCCGGAAGGCGCAGACAGATATCCAAGCCAATAGGGCAAGAATAACAATCCCGTGAGCAAGACAGCGCCCGCGGCGGTGATGAGCCACGCGCGGCGCGACACCTCTATCGTGTTGAACGGGGTCATGCGATTTGCAACAAGCGGCTCTAGCCGGGCGGATTTTAATTGGAGTGTCATGCCACCCAACCCCAGAGCAAAAACTGCGCGCATAGATACAAATTCAGCGGCACAAAACTGTACGCGAGCGCGCGTTCGACCCACCGATGTTTGCTCCACGCCGCGAGCAGCATAAAGAGCGGAAATGCGCCGAGCACATAGCGCATCATACTGTTCAGCGGCTGCGTATCTACCCAGCGCGCCGCGACGACAATCAACGTTGCGGCGGCATACAAATTGTAACTTGGCGGCAGTGTGCGCCCGCCGCGCAGCAAAATCAAAATAGCCAGCAGCGTTGTTCCAAAATTCAAAAGATCGGCGACCAGAAATCTCCCCGATGAAATCGTTTGCACCGCGTAGATGAGATTGTCCCACGGCAATACCAAGCGCGCGTTTAATTGGGGTTCACTCGTCGGCACGATATTGCCCCCACCGACCATTGCGCGCAGGAGCAAATAAAATGCTCCTGCCAAGCACGGCAGAACGAGCATTGAGAGTTCAGCGATTGGAAACGATTTTAATTGTCTGCGCGTTTGAAACGATTGCCACGCGCAGTACGCCAAAGGGATCAATAGCGCAACGCCTTGCAAGCGGGTGAGAATTGCGAGAAACGCCCACAGTCCCGCTATGGTCCAGCGTTCGCGGTGCAACGCCGCAAAGCACAAAAGAACCAAAAGCAGGAACAGTGATTCGGCGTACGCGGTAAAAAAGAAAAACGCCGTCGGAAACAAGACGAGCAAGACCACGGCTCGCCGCGCGGTATTCGCATCACGCCATTGCTCGGTTAATTGGTACAGCAGCCCTAGACCGCCGACGAGCGCGGATTGGGAAATGAGCCAGCCCGCCAGAAAAAAATTTCCTCCAAGCAGCGTTCCAAGAATGCGTTCAAGTGTTGGGTATAAAGGTGGAAAATGAATGTCGCCGCCATTCGCGCTATAGCCTTGTTCCACAATCGCTTGATACTGCAACACATCAAAGCGCTGCCAAATTCCGAACCAACCACCTTCCGCTTTCACACCATGATAGGGAAAGACAGCATCTTCGGTGTACGCTGCGCGATTCAGCGATATTCCGGCATACGCGCCACTCACCGCACGTCCCGTATTCAACAGCCACAGGCTGCCCGTTTGCGTATCGCTCATGTGCTGCGCGTCTGTTTTTTGAAAATTCAGTGGTTGTCCATTGACGACACGCGAAAAGACACGGCGTCCACCGGTATTTAAATCAAACGCCACCACAACGGGCGTCCCAAATAAATCGAGGTTCTGCAAAACGGATGGCACGAGCAGCAGGATGACCAGCGACCACGCGGTATACAAAATGCGAGCGGCCAAAAAGACGCTAATTGCCCAGCGCCACGCCGGAGCAATTGTTTCCCACCGCGCGGCGAGATTATTTTTCAAAGAGATAGAGTTCGAGATCATGGAAGGACGACTCTTGAATTTCTCGATATTGAGCGCGCATCCAATCCAGATTGCCCGCTCCCGATTCGTGCGCTTCGCGGAACATGATGAACCAGACACGCGTTTGCGCCTGTGTTGCATTCTGCGGCGAAACGGCGTACAAGCCCAATGCTTCTTGCGTCGGACGCGCCAGCGTATCGCTGCCCGCGCCGGGCGGGTCGGCAATGAATGATTGCGTTAACCTATCGCCCCGCGCATAATAGTACATGGGGAAAAAACTCAACTTGTTGTCATGCACAATGACATCGCCGGGTAGACTCTGTGCCTGAAGGTACGCCAACGCCTCGCGGAATGGCGGTCTCGGAAAATCGGCGTAGGTGTAATAAAACACCAAAGACGCGGCGGCAAGTAGCGCCAAAGCGACGCCTAAACTTTTTCCGAGGAGCGGAGGAAGACGCAGCCCCAGCCACGCGACCAGAATCGCCGCCATCAGGAAAGAAGGCATTAACGCGCGAGTGATATAGACAGGACGCCACAATGAAGCGACGAAAATGAGTGCTGGCGGAAGAATGGCGAGATGGGCGAGCAGGCAGACTCGCTTATCGCGCCAGCCGCCGCGCAAAAACTCATAGCAAAACAAAACAAACAAGAGCAACGCCGCAATGAGAGCGAATGGCAAGAGCGGCAGAGGAAAGCGCGCGTTGTCGAAATCTGCCGTAAAGGTCAATACCGTTTGCAAGACCGTCAACAGCGTTGGCGTACTGATCCAATATGCCTGTTCGATTTTGCTCAACTGGCTCGGTACAAGTGTCAACCACGGCAGCCACCCGAGTAGAATCGCCGCGCCTGCAAATGCAAAGGAAATCAAGCCGCGCCAATTTCGCTGAATCAAGACTTGTATAACAATCCAGACGCCAAGCGCTGCTCCAAAAAAGACGGCGAGATTGTGCGAATACAACATCGCCGCGCCACTCAAGACTAAAACAATCCACCATGCGCGCCTGCGCGGCTTTTCTAGCATCACGTACGCCAAGAGGAATAACGCCGCGAAAAATCCCAATTGCGCGTACATCCGCGCTTCTTGCGAATACGCAACTGCGAACGGCGCAACAGCGACAATGAACGCTGCGAGCAGTGGTAGCCTCTCGCTTGATGAGAATTTGCGGCGGTCGGCGGTCGTCTGTCTTGACACATCATCGCGCATTATGTCTATCCGACGCGATATGCGCAATGTTGCCTCACCGTCGTCTCTGCACAACTCGCGCGTCAACCGATATACAACTGCGACCGTCGCTACGCCGAACAGGACCGAAAAAAAGCGCGCCGCCAACGCGCTCGCTCCGACCGCGTTCATCCAGCCGTGCAGCATCGTGTAAAAGAACAAGGGGTGCACATCGGATGCTGCACCTTGCACCTGTGTAACTGTGCCGTACCACATCTGGGCGAATGACGTTTCGGCATAAAGCACGGCAAAGGCTTCATCGTACCACATCGCGCGCGCATCCAACTGCACCATACGGAGCAAAAACGCACCCAGCAAAATTCCGAGCAAAAGCCAGCGCGGTCGTTTCATGGCACATTGATGCGATAGACCGCGTACGGTTCTTGGGACGCGCGTTCCAGACCGTAGCGTCCGTTGCGCGTTACCAGACCGAGCGAGGACGCGCCATACACCGACGTTAAATAGTCATTCACAAAATCGCGCAAGGTTGTCACATCTTGGTCGGTAATGGGGTCAAAGCCCGTTTGTAAAATATTGTCCAACCCTTCGCGGTACAAGAGCACATGCGTATATCCCGCGCGGGCAAGCTCGGACGCAATGGTCGGAGCGTCGTGGTACAAGTAACGCAAATGGACAAAGCGATCCAACATTGCGTCCGCCTCCGTGTCGCGGTTGAAATAATAGGTGCGCGGTTCCCATAAAAATAGGACTCGCGCATCGGCGGGCAGGTTCGCATTTACCCATTGCGCGATTTCATAATGAGAACCGAGATGCTGCGCGAGATATTGTTGGCGTGAGACTGTACCGAACAGATAGCCGAGCGCGCTGTCGGTCGCAAAAGCAATGCTGTAACTGGCTGCGGTCAACGCAAGCACCAGCGCGATGACGAGCATGCCAAAACGTCGCAGCGAGAATTGCGGTAGGTCGAGGGAGGACAAGCGTTCAACGCCGAGTGCGGCAAGTAACGCGAACAAAGGGAACGCGGGAAAAAGTAGACGCGATTGCCATAATAGATTTGATTGTGCGACACCCAGCAGCCATGTTGCATACAGCACCGCTGCAAAATACCACATCGCTCGCGTTGGCGCGGGGCGCGCATTTGAAGGGCGTACGGGAATCAAATTCAACGGCAGGAGCGCGAGCAGTAAAGGACCGAGCGTTCCTTGAAATAAATCGCTCTGTGTGCCTTGTACTGTCATTGTCCATGGCACGATCAAGAGCTCGACAGGACGTTGCAGCAGGCCGCTGCCAAACCGCGAATACCACGCGCTGCGGAAGGAATCCCAATACAGTCCGCCAAACGCGAACGGGTAGATTGGATTGCCGACAAAGATAGAGTTTCGAATTATCCAGGGCGCGCTCATCACGGTTGCGCTCACCAAAAGCAGCGCGGCACTTTTGAGCGCGGCGCGGTTCGGACGCGGCGTCCCATTCCCGTTCTCCTGTGACGCCACGCCGCCGCCAACGACGACAAGCGCCAGTGCGAGCGGAACCAAGATGGCGGTATATTTTTCGCCGAACGCCAAACCGCACAGAATTCCCGCCAGAATAAAGTCGCGCGGCTGATTCGTTTCGCGGGCGCGCAGGGTGAGGAGAAATGCGCTGAACGTGTAAAAGGTCAGCGCCAAATCGTTGTATGCCCACGTCGCAAGGAGCACCACCGTCGGCACGGCGCAAAAGAGCGCGGCGGCGAGCCAACCGACGCGCCATGAAAAATATCTACGCGCAAATACAAGTATTGCACCGAGCGTTAGTGGGAGAAAAATCCAATGCAGGAGCTGCGTTGCGCCATCGTCCTTCAAGACCATTCCCGCCAAAAAGAGCATCTCTACCAGACTTGGAAAATTAAGTGAAGGATTATCGGGCGGTGGCACGATGCGACCCTGTGCAAGAAGGAGCTTGGGAATAATTAAATGATACTGGAGTCCATCCCAGCCACATGGGGGTGTCAATGCAAACAGAAACGTAATGGCGAACGCGAGTAAACAAAATAGCGCAATTGCTTTTTCACTGCGCGACGCGCGCGGCAAAGAGATAACGCGTACCGTTTGCCAGACGGCGCGCACATCCTTTCGCAGCAAGAGCAAACTGGCGGCGAGTAACCCCCAGTAGACCCATGTGTTTACAATTTCTACGAGTCCGAGCGCGAACACAATCAAGCCCACTGCGCCCAGTCCCATGCCAAGCCATAGTACGCTCGCTTCGAGCGGCGAATCGAATTCCCACCCGCGTAGCAGGCGGTGTCCTAATGCAAAGGCGAGGCAGGTCAACATGCCGACCACCAACGCATCACCAAAGACATTTGCCAGTGCCAGCGCGTTCTCAATTGAAAACGGTTTGTGGATGATATAGTAGCTGACCAGCACGACAGAGAGCCATACGATGACTGCCGCACCGACCAGTACGCGCCCAACCCGTCCCGTTTTCACGGCTGCACGCGATATTTTGTCAAGACCAGTCCTGGAAACCATTGCTCCTGTTCCACTGCAAACCGCGCATCCATCGCGTGTTTGAACGCATTTTGTTTTGAAAAATCAAGCTGCCCCTGCGCATCAGGATAAAAGCGATGGACATTAATCGGCAGCGCGGTTGTCACCAGCCAGAGGTGCGAAAACGCGCGCCAATCGCGCTGCGAATCAATCCATTCGCTCAAATCCTCCTCTTGAGGAAACGGATGTTCAATCACGCGCATGGCGCTGCGATTATAAAAATCGAACGGCAGCTCGAGGCTTAGATCCATCAAGACTGCCTCGTGCGACGCATCGGCGTTTTGCTGCAAGTAGGCAATCATTCCGCGCCAATCATCGCGCGCATAGCGCGGCACGAAATACATATTCCAGAGCGAAAAGACTAGCGGCGTGAGGGCAAGTATCGCGACGACGCCGAGAGCGACTCGATTGCGCTGGTACAAGGCTACCGTACCGAGCGCGACGAAAATCAACAAGGCAGGGATGAACGGCGTAAGGTAGCGGTCAACATATAACGACCGATTCGGAAAGGGCAGCGAGAGTAAAAAGAGAAACAGCCAAGGGGCAGCGAGCCACGTCAAGAGATAGCGCAAATCTTCACGCGCGCCGCTTTTCCAAGTCGCTAGGATGCTGTACACTGCCAATCCTAACGCGCATAGTGGAGCGAGCCAATTCAAAACAAAATTTGGGTCTTGGGATGCGCCCAAGACGACACCGTAGAGCGAGAGTAGAGGGTCGTACCACCGCGCGTTCGGAATCCAATCCAGGTTCGGGCGTCCTTGAATGGTCGTGAGCTGTAAGGCGAGTAACCATGGCACAAACAAAATGCCCGCGCTGCCCGTAGCCGCTGCCCACACGCGCAGCGCACGGGGATACTTTCCGCGCGACATTGCCCAAAAGAATAATTGCGCTATTAAGAATAGACCGAACAAGTAATGCACATACAAACCAAATACATCGCTCAAAAACAATCCGAACGCGACGCTCCCGCGCGGGCGATGTAGGAGGGCGAGGAATGCCCAGCTCGATGCGACGGCTGCCAAGATCAACGGCGCATACATCCGCGATTCTTGTGCATACCAGATATAAAAGGGCGATACTGCCATCAAGAGCGCCGTTATCCCTCCAACCCTCCAACCTCCAACGATTGCTCCAATTTTTGCGGCAATTGCGACAGAAAGCGTGCCCCCTATCACAGAAAGAAAACGCACAAAAAATTCGCCCGTACCGAGCGGCGTCCATAACGACAGGAGGAAGTACAAACCGGGCGGATGCCCGCGGTCTTGAAACACCGGTACAAGCCATTCAGGGAAAGGTAATTGGGCGATAGCAATGGGCGCAATCTCATCCCACCATAAACTCTGCGCATCCAGACGAAACACGCGCAGCGCAAAGGCGGTGAAGGTGATTAGAGTAATCGTCCAAAAAAATTTTTTATTCACAGCTTCTAAATTTTCGGAGCAGGCTCGTAGGAACGCATCAGTGAATTGAGAGACGCGCCGCGTAATTCGATTTTGTTGGGGTCGAGCTGTCCCAATCCTGCCCACGCTATAAACGAAAGATACGCAATCGTCGCGGGGTCGAAACCCATGAGGCGCGCACTGGTCGCATCTACCGCGAGAAAATCGCTGCCGCCAATGAGCGCGCCGCTTGCCACCGATGTTCCGAACAAGGGGCCATCGCCTTGCAAACCTACGATGCCATCCACGAGCGCGAAGCGTTTGGGCGTCGGCAGCGAATCGAGGAGCTCGGCGAGAAACGCATCAATGCCTTGAATGTGCAGTGTATTTTTGGGAAAGCCGTACTTGATTCCCGGAACAATGCCGAATAGATTTTTGATGCTGCCCGAAATTTGTGTCCAATGATGCGTCTTGAGCTTGGGGACGGAGATGAGCGCATCCGCTTGCACCACTGTGCGCGCCATGAATAATTTATCCAGCTTGGCGTAGCCGCCGCGCAATGGGATGAGAACTAGATCGTCGTAATTCAAATCCACAAAGTCAATGTGCTGCGAATCTAATAGGTCACGATAGCCGGTTTGGATCAATGTCGCTTGCGGATCGCGACGAAACGTCATCCCTTCTGCAATCACTACTGATTTGACTTGGACGGTGTCGCGCAAATATTGAATGAGGGCGCGCACCACGTGCGGGTTAGTGAAACAGGGGCGGTCTGGCACAAATTCGACGATGTTGGGTTTGACGACGACGTTCGCGCCCTGCAAATCGGGCGCGTTGGCGTTTTGCCACAGTGAATGAATCGCGCGTAATAAATCATCGTCGTAGGAAGGAACCGATACGAGGGCGACGCGCGAGGCGGGCGCAAAGCGCGTCGTCTGCCCGCGCAGCATCCACTTGAACCAATTCGCTACGCCGACCTCTTTGGTTCGGTCGTAAATGATTGCGCCGCTTGCGACGATTCCGCCGAGTAATCCCAAACGGAGCAAGGTGCGGCGTGAAACGCGCGGGGATTTTTGCGGCGTGGCTTGGTCAGTCATTCTTCTCGCCTTTCGCCAATAAAGCAATCGCCGTTGTGAAGGGATTGCCGTCCCAGCTGCCATCTTCGCGCTGCATCTTGCTAACCACCTCACGCGCGCCGAGAACATTTACATTGCTCGGTGCCCAATACCATGCGCGCCAAGACCACTCGAACGCGGTAGATGTAAATGGACGAAACAGCCATTCGTTGGCGCGCTGCGTAATTTCCGATTTAATGTCGAACGCATTCAGCGCCATCAATGCCATCACGGTATTTTCCACCGTCGGCGGCATATCGCCTGTGACCATAAAGGGATTGCCGATGTTCCAGCCGCCCGTTGCGATTGCGCGGTCTTGGAGGTACGCCAGCGCCTCTGTCACGCGGGGATGGTCGCGGACGTTCATCGCGTTCAATGCGAGTAAGGTAAGCGCCGTTGGAAAAATCCACGCTGCGTCGCCAGGCTGCCATGACCATCCTGTAATCGTCGGGTCAATGCGGAGAACCTTTTTCACGCCTTCCGCTTGCTGTGGGTCTGTGACGCGAATGCCGGCATTTTGAAGAAGCCAATTTACCCCGCGCTGCGCGGCCTGTGGATTGGACGACGTGAGCGCCCAGACTGCCCACGCCGTCATCCAGCCGCTCTCCTCATCGAGCGCGGCGATGCCCCATCCCCCATCGGCGCGTTGGAGTTCAGCTAGCCATGTTTGGGCGCGTTGAACCGTAGCGTCGGTAGGGGCGTCTTGATGTAAGGCAAGAAGCACGGCGGCGGTCGGTTCGACAAACGACATACCGCTGGGTTTATACCCCCACCCGCCGTCAGCGTTTTGAGCGGCATGGAGAAATTCGATGGCGCGGCTCATGCCATTGAAACTATCACACTCCCGCCGCGCCCGTCAACGGGAAGGTGGTAAGGGCGGACAGTGGATCAGTAGAGCGGATAAGCGGATTGGCGCAGAGATGTGTAACACGTCATTCATAAGGTCAGAAGATGAGATTTTTGGAATCATTGAACTTGATTGATTGCGTCATCGCCGCTACTTGGTCTTTAAGGGCATCGCAGATATAATGCCGCAAGGAGGTTTGTTTGAATAAGCTTTTCCTCATCCTTATCGGCGGCTTGATTATGCTGTTAGGGATTGTCGGGTGCGATGCGGTGCCCTTTGTCGCTCAAAACGAGCCGACTGCCACCCCGACCGTTCGACGCATCCGACCCACCTTTACGCCCAAACCAAGCCGCACTCCCCTCGTTGAGGTTACATCCACCGAAGAACAAGTCGAACCGACAGAAACACCGGACAATTCGGATGCGATCCCCGCCGATACGCCGGAGCCTCCCACGAATACGCCCAAGCCCGCCGCGCCGCCTCCACCGAAAGCGACTGCCCCGCCTCCGCCACCTCCTGCGCCCAAGTTCGCCGTGACCGCTAGCGGGCAATTTTTTTGCCAACAGGACAGTGTTTTTGAAGTTACGATTCATGCGGTGGGACAAAAACTGAAAAAGACGCGCCCCTGGGCTGGCGGCTTGTGGGTCGCCGCGCTAGACCCGGGCGGAGCTGTGCTGCTAGATGGTGCAGGCAAACCCTTGGTGGCGCAGACGCAAGAAGAGGGGTCTATCTCGTACGGCTCAAACTGCCATAATGACTATGACCGCTTGCACCCTGACACGCAGAACGGCAAGATTGACGTGGTTGATGCGGTAAAGCGTGGGACGACGAAAATGATCATTCGCTTTGTCAAATCGCCAACCGATCTCACGCCAATTTCCCCCGATTATCCAATTGACTTTGGAACGAGCGGACGTTGGTGGTTCTTTGTTGTAACGCAATAGATACACTCATACGTGAACACGAGTCGCGGCGAGATGGCGACTCGTGTTCGCTCTTTTTGAGCTCGCCTCCTTGCGCGGTTCTATAACTCGCTACTGGCTTTTCCTCATCCTCTTGCTCGCGCTCCTCTTGCGCGTACCTCAACTTACATTCCAGCCGCTATGGTGGGACGAAGGTTACAGCGTTTTTTTTGCGACGCGCGATTTTCCGACGATGCTCGCGCGCACGGCGATTGATATTCACCCGCCGCTGTATTACGCGCTGATGCAAGTCTGGATGCTGGCGTTCGGAACAAACGTTGTCGCGCTGCGCTTGCTCTCGGTCATCATCGGCGTCGCCGCGATTCCCCTGATTTATCTCGTCACAAAAAATTTGTTTAATGTTCGCACTGCGCTCGTCGCGGCGTTTCTGCTCGCCATTGCGCCGCTGCACATTTACTATTCGCAAGAAGTACGAATGTACGGCTTGGCGACGCTACTGGCGCTGGCGTCGGTGTGGTTGCAGCTGCGGATGCTGACGGAGGATGAAGGTCAGTCGCCAGTCGCCAGTCGCCAGTCGCCAGTCGGCGAGCGGCAATTGACAGACATGCTTTACATTGTCTCTACGACGCTTCTCCTCTATACACTCTACTATGGCGCGTTTTTTGTTGTGGCGGAAATGGGGGCGGTCCTTTACCTTAAATTTCGTGCGCGGTGGAGCATTTCGCTGCGGCGGTGGGTTCTGGTGTGGATTGCGGTGGGAGTGCTCTATTTGCCGTGGGTGATTTACGCGGGGTTGAAACTCTATACGTATGTTGTGAATAAGGTTGGAATTGAACAATATACGCGGCTTGACCCGATTACGTATCTTGTCCAACATCTCGCGGCGTTTTCGACGGGGCATATTACGGACTGGGCCTGGGTAGCGTGGGGGACGCTTCTTTTTGTTGCGCTCACGGTCTTGGGATATATAGCAAGCAGAAGATGGGAAAGCGATTCGGGCGATGCGAGGACGACATACGCGGAACGGTATATGCTGACAGCGCTTTACTTGTTTGTTCCACTGGCGTGTGGCTTTGCAGTCAATTTCCTTGCCCCGTTCCATCCTATTCATTATGAACGCTCGCTGCTGTATGCCGCGCCATTTTTTTTTATGCTGGTCGCACGGGGGCTGGTTGTACTCTTTGAGAGAAGACGGGTAATTGCATTCGCCGCGAGCGCCGCGCTGGTCATGCTGTGCGCGCTGTCGCTGTATGACTTTTACACGGTGGAACGCTATCCCGATGAAGATTATCGCGCGCTAATTCACGATATGGAGAATATCGCCGCACCGGGGGATTTGGTGTATGCGTTCTATCCATGGCAGATCGGTTATCTCGCCGCATATTATCACGGCGCGCCGTTAAATATTTATGAAGTGCCCGGGAATGATTGGATTCAAAACGAGGGGGAAATGAACGCGGCGCTCGAACACCTGCGCGCGCAAAATCCGCGTGCGTGGATTCTTGCTTATCAAAAGCAAGGGCGCGTGCTTGAAAGCCGCGTCACCAATGAATATATTAACGATTATCTTGTTTTCGACGAAGCGTACGGCAATACTATTTTTGAATATTTTGCACAGGGTAATCCAACGGACAGCGGACTCGCGCCGATTTCATTTTCGTCTGATCTGATGTTACGAATTCAATCTGCCGCGTTTCAATTGACACCCGACGCGCCGTCACTTGCTCTTGCGCGATTTACCTGGAACGCGCGAACGGATGAATACAATTATTCGCTGCGCGTGGAGAATGGATCGGGCAAGGTCGCACAACAGGACGGCGAGATTCCCAGCGGAATGACGATGCTGCGGCGTGGAATTGCACTGCCGCGTAACGTTCCGTCCGGTGAATATGCGCTGCAGCTCATTGCCTACAGACGCGCGGATGGAAAACCCTTGGAATTGCTAGATGGTGCGACGGAGGTAACGCTGGCGAAAATCACGATTGACCGCTGACGGCTGAATTTTCCATCGAATAGAATTCGACAGCTGAACGAAAGGCTGCTGCAAAGGAACGCTGCAACAAAGATCTTTGCGAGGAAAAAACAAACCGAATTGCATTTATTGAGTAATGAGATGCGATTGCGCTAATTGGTAATTGTGATTGCACTATGACTGGTGAATTGTGCTAGAATCGTCTACAATCGGACAGCGCATGAACGAATAAATTCGTTACTACAAAGCAGGAGTCCCCATGAATCTCCGCGATTTTCCTCGACCCAAGAACGATAACGGCATCGGCTTGCACTTTCGCCTTGACCTCACCGAAACCGATAACAAACCGTATATCTCGCAAGGCGTGGAATGGCTGCAACAAATCAATGCCAAGTGGACGCTCGTAGCCGGTGGCGATTGGCTGCAAATCGGCAAAGCCGCGCGCATGATTTACGACGCAGGCATCATGCCGGTTTGCCGCCTCGTTTGCAAAATTGACAAGCCGTTTATTGATTGGGAAACGGGCGTCAAGACGCTGCTCGACCTCGGCATTCCCGCGTACATGCAAATCTTTAATGAGCCGGGCGATAATCGCGAGTGGAACGGGCAGCCAAACATTCGACGCTTTGGCGAAAAATGGGGCGCGGCAGCCGCGCGGGTTTTTGACGCAGGCGGATTCCCGGGAATGGGCGCGGTTTTAGGTGAGGACGAATGGCTCGCCGCGTTTAATTCGGTGCAGGCAGGCGGGCGAACCGACATTTGGCAAAAGGCATGGTTCAGCGTTCATAATTACGGCAGCAATCATCCGCCGAATTATCCGTACGACGACGTGAATCAATTGGGTATTCCGGTCACGCCGGAAGAATATGCCAAGTATCGTTTCTCGATGCCGCTTGATGAATTGAATCAAATGCGCGCCGAACACAAACATCCGGGCGAGACGATTCTGGAGGATGATACCGCCGTGCTGCGTGTGCTGGAATTTAAAAAATGGATGACGGACTCGCTCGGATTTTGTTTGCCGATGATCGGCGGCGAAGGTGGATGGGAGTGGCAGGTCGAAGAAGATTTGCGTTATCCAAAATTGCCGGATGAGTGGCATGCGAATTACACGCGCGAAATGTTTGAATGGTTCCGCTTTGGCAAGTTGTCCGACGGCACGCCCCTGCCCGATGAACTCTTTTGCGTCGCACCATGGATTCAGGCGGATGGGCAAGCCGATTCGTGGTGGTTCGGTCCACTGGGAACGAAGCAGTTGACGATTGATACCGTCGCAGCAATTCCATCGTTTGTCCGAAAATTCAGTTGGGATGCGGTGGAAGAAACGTCCGCATCGCCTGAAATCATTGTGTCGCCCCCGGCAGATTCAACTCCAGCGAATCCAGAGCCATCGGCTCAAGTTCAGGAACCTGTGATGACCCAACCCGCTTCTGAATCAACACTATCTGCTGAATCTATAATGAGTCAGCGAGAGGCGGAGCCAACGCCGCCTACAACGCCAGTGGTGAGCAAACCGCCGCCACCTCCCTTTCCGCGACCTCCGCGCCCACCCGAAACAGAAAAACCAGCAGAGCCGCCTCCACCTGCGCCGCCGATGCTGACTGGAATTCTTTCCGTGCTGGATATTGATAGCGAAGAAACAGAAGCGTCCTCGTTCATCATCGTCAATCCAGCGGAAGGAACGATGACCGGCATTACGTACATCGTCCAACAAGGCGAAACGCTGTGGGGCATCTCGAAAAAATTTGGCATCGCGCTCGATTCGCTCATCAAGGCGAATCAGATTGACCCCAACGCCAAACTCCGCGTCGGACAGCGCCTCATCATCCCCCGTTAATTCGTTTTGATGGTGTCATTTCCCCGCCCTGCCCGTGACAATGGCATCGGGATGCACATGGGCTTTGACCTCTCGGCGGCGATGCTCGAACGCTATGTGCCGGCGCTCGTCGCGCTGCGCGTCACGTGGTGTCTGATTCCGCACCGCGAGGAACAAGACCTCGCCCGCGCCGCGTACGCGGTTGCCACACAAGGCATTCTCCCGATTGCGCGCTGGCTTTGCACGGTGGACGAGAATTTGATTGATTTCGTCCGCTTTGCGCGTCTCTTGCAAGAGATGAATGTGCCCGCATATATCCAAATTTTCAATGAACCCTCGAACCCACATGAATGGCGTGACCAATTGCCCAAGCCGCGCGCTTTTGTCGCGCGCTGGTGCGAACACGCGGCGCGCATCGCAGCAGAGGATGGGTATCCGGGTCTCCAAGTATTGCACATACCGGAGCTCGAAGCGGTGTTGCGCGAATTAAAATCGCTGCGCGCACAAAATGTTATCGAGCGCATGTGGTTTTGTCCGCATCCGTACGGAGCGAATCATCCGCCCGATTATCCCTACGACGAACGGAATCAGCGCGACCATCCCGGCGCGACGTTGAACGATGATTCGGAATCGGTCTTGCAATTTTTGGAATTCGCGCAGGTGTTTGAGCGGGAATTGGGGTTTGTGCCGCCGTTTATTGCGGGCGAAGGGGGTTGGCAGTACGGGAACGCGGTGGACGCGCGTTATCCTAAAATTGACGACGAGTATCACGCGCGCTATCACGCGGTCTTGTTCGGCATGATGAGCGTGAATAAATTGTCGAATGGCGCGCCGCTGCCCGATTTTTTCTATGCATTTTGTCCGTGGATTTTGTACGGGCCCGAAGCGGACGCATGGTTTAGTTCGACGACAGGCGTACGTCAACAGACCATTGAGGCGATTCGCGCGATTCCACCATTTCTCCGAAGCGAAACCGGTGTTGCATCCATTTCCACGCCGCCGACGCCCCGCCTACCGCTGCGCCACTATTTGCTCTTTAGCCCCCGCAGCGCGGCGCAGTGGCATCACATTATTCTTACCAAGGGTTATGTGACGCGGTTTAATGTGCCGTTTGGTTTTTCGATTGAAGATGCATTGCACGCACGTCGCGTAACGATTGTGGGAGATACCTCGCAGGTCAGTTTAGAGGATGAGGCGCAATTAAAACGCGCGGGGATACGCGTGGAACGGTGGCTCGGCGACCTGAATGCGCTGGAAGTAATTTTGAAGGATCGGATTGCGCGGAATGCGGAATTTTAAAAGACCCGAAGGGTTTTTGGAAACCCTTCGGTCTTAACTTTTATCCCAATCCCAAAACCAGTACGCTAGGGCTTTGAATTTGCCCCAGCGCGCGAAGGCGGCTTGTACCTCTTTTTCGCCAATTGGTTTGCCGCCGTAAAAGCCGCGCGAGACCGAGCTCAATGCTTCGGTATCTACTCCCAGAAATTCATAGCGTCCTAGAAGCATCAATAGCGTTGCCGCTGCGTAGGGGCCGATGCCCGGCAGTGCCAATAACGCTTTGCGTACCTCGTCTGTCGGACGCGTAAAGTCTTTTAGCGCGTCGAGGTCGTATTTGCCGGATACGACGCCGCGCGCCAGTTGAAGCAGGTACGGGGAACGATACCCAAGCCCCAATTTTCGTAAACGCGATTCGCGGGTGCGCGCAATCGGTTCAGGCGAAGGAAATGCGTCCGGAATTCCATCGCCGCCATTTTGGTACGGCGCGCCGAAGGTTTCCACCAGCACGCGCACCAAGCGTTTGGTGCCACTCCATTGAATGTTGGTCGTCATCATCACTTTGACGACATCTTCCCAAACGGTGGAGGAACGTAAAAAGCGTCCATGCGCTTCGCGCTGTACGTGTGCGAGGCGCGGCTCATTCGCCACTGCCGCGTAAAATTCATTCAAATCCAGATCGAGAGAAAACATCCACGCGATTTTTTCCATGAGCTCTTGCCGCTCGCGTTGATTCACGCGCCCGCGCACGGTGACAGCAATTCCATTTTTCGATTCGCGCAAGGTCAGCAATACGACGCGCCCCGAGGTCAGCATTTCCGTTCGCTGTAATGCGCCGGTCTCGGCATTCCAGACAAACGGCGCGAGCGCGCTCCAGCCGTGCGAGGAGATGACCGAGTGAAATTTAAAGGGGCGCTTGGCGCGGATTTCGAGGTTCATTAAGAGAATTCACCGCAGAGGGCGCGGAGGACGCAGAGATTTTGGTATTTCTAAATATCTCCGCGCGCTCTGCGTTCTCTGCGGTGATTTATAGTGCGGGAAAGCTCACGTTAGCACTTCGGGGGCGGGGATAAAATCGGGGGCGAGGGTGTCAACGGGCGGAGGGGGCGGCGGCGGCGGCAGACGGCGTGCCGTCCATAGGTTCAAGCGTTCGCCGACGGGCTTGACATCAAAAAAGCCAGCGGCTTCCAACATGCCGCGATATTCGGTGCGCGTGTACACATCTGCCTCGACACTGCCAAGCAATAAATCTATTGCCCAGAGCGGGACGAGGCCGGGGCCGCGTCGGTCATCTTCTTCCATTGCCGCGCGCAATACGATCCATCCACCTAGCTTGAGCGATTCGTGCGCGTGGTGGAGTACTCCGATGTTTTCTTCAATGCTGCGGGTCTCGGTGATGGTGTCCACAATGACGAGATCGTAATGGTCTGCTGTCAATGGCGCGAGCCAATCACCTTCTTGCCATTCGACGCGTTTGTTGAATTGCAGCGATTCGACGAGGGTGCGCAAGCGCGGAAATTGTCCGGTGTGATCCAGAACGAGCAACTTGGCGCGTGAAAATTTTTGGAGCAATGACAACGCGCGCAATCCCGCCTCGACGCCGAACGCCAACACATTGAGCGCCGCGTTCGATTGCGCGTCCATTTGGATTTCATCCCAGACCGTCGCAAATTCGTTGCGCGCGGTTTCGGGGTCATACCACGTCAGTGGGGCACGCGGCTCGCTCTGATTGATTTCGAGCCACGCGTTGAGCGGTTTATTATTGCGTACGGCGCGCGCGGTTTGCGCCCGCGCTTCCCACGCCCACTGTGTTAGCAAGACTTCTCCATAATATTCGGGTTTGCCTTTGACGAGATAGGTTTCTGCTGTGGGGGACAGGGTGTATTCAAAATCGGTGCGCTGCATGAGACCCATATTCGCCAGCGCATCGAGCAAGAGGCGCGCGGCGCGTTCATTGAATCCCGTTGCGCGGCAAAATGCGGGGAGCGAACGATTGCCTTCCGCAATCCGCGAGAATACGTCGAGCTCCAACGCGGCTTTGAGCGCCGCCGCTTTGCGAACGCTCGTGGTCAATTCATCGAGAGTATTTCTTCCCGTTAAAGGACGCGGCATACTTTACTGAAGAACTCCAGGAACCGCGAATCTGCACGAATCAACGCGAATTAGAATATATTTATTAGCGCAGATTCGTCGTGACGCACAGCGTCAAAGATTCGCGGTTTCTGCTAAACCCGAAGGGGTCTCATCCGACGAACTACGTCGGCGACCCTACGGGTTTGCATATCACTCATCCAACCATTCAATAATCGTGGTCTCGCCTTGTCCGACGCCGACGCAGAGCGTTGCCAGACCATAGTAGGGTCGTTTTTCATTGGGCGCGCGGCGTTCCATTTCATGCACGAGTGTTGTGACGAGACGTGCGCCCGAACAGCCGAGCGGATGGCCCAAGGCAATCGCGCCCCCGTTGACGTTGGTGATCTCGTGACGAAAACCTGCGCGCTTCATCACCGCTAATGCTTGTACGGCGAACGCTTCGTTGAGCTCAATCAATCCGATGTCGTCAATGGTTAGTCCCGCGCGCGCGAATGCTTTTTCTGTCGCGGGAACAGGACCATAGCCCATCGTGCGCGGGTCAACCCCTGCGGCAGCGGAGGCAACAATACGCGCCTTGGGTTTGAATCCAAGCTTGCGCGCGGTGTCTTGATTCATCAAGAGGACGGCTGCTGCGCCATCGTTGATGCCCGACGCGTTGCCTGCGGTGACGGAACCGCCCGCGCGATATGCCGGTTTCAGCGCGGCGAGTTTCTCTAGTGTCGTATCGCGGCGCGGGTGTTCGTCGGTGTCCACAATTTTTGGCTCGCCCTTTTTTTGCGGAATGACGACAGGCACAATTTCTTGCGCGAACTTGCCGGAATCAATCGTAGCAATGGCGCGGCGGTGCGATTCGAGCGCAAAGCAGTCTTGTTCCTCGCGCGAAATTTGTTTTTCGAGTGCGGCGATGTTCTCTGCGGTTTCGCCCATAGATTCGAGGGGAAACATCTGCTTCATACGCTCGTTCGGAAAACGCCAACCGAGCGTGGTGTCATAGCCCGTCAGGTTACCCGTCGGAAACGGCGTATCGGATTTGGGGATGGCAAACGGCGCGCGGGTCATGGATTCGACGCCGCCTGCGATAAAAATTTCGCCCTCGCCTGCTTTAATCGCGCGCGCGGCTTGATTGATGGCGGTCAAGCCGGACGCGCACAAGCGGTTCATCGTCACCGCCGCGATTTTGCTGGGAAAACCGGCGAGTAAAAGCGCCATGCGCGCGACATTGCGATTGTCTTCACCCGCTTGATTCGCGCACCCAAGATAAACTTCTTCGACGAGCGCGGGGTCGAGTCCGGCACGCCGCACAACTTCTTGCAAGACGAGCGCCGCAAGGTCATCGGGACGCACATCTTTTAATGCGCCGCCGTGTCGCCCAATCGGCGTACGCACGCTTTCGATAATAACGGCAGAATTCATGCTATCTCGCGCTCGCTAGGAATCACAGTAACGGATTCTGTCTTGTTCTTTTCCGCAATCAAAAACCAAGTTTCCATTTTGCCTTTCCCTTTCACATCCAAGACCCCGCGCGGTTCGCAAATAAATTCATCCTTAATGAGCTCGTAGGTCGGGCGTCCAACCTGGATTTTTCCCGGTACACTGTGCGATTCCATCCGCGCGGCGACGTTCACCGGGTCGCCCCATATATCATATACAAATTTTTTCGTGCCAATCACGCCCGCCACGAGCGGACCGGAATTGATGCCGATGCGAAAATTGAGGTGTTTGCCGTTGCGCGGGGGACATGCTTCGATATAGTCGCGCATATCCAACGCCATGCGTGCCAGTGTTTGCGCGTGGTCGGGGCGCGGAACCGGAACGCCCGCCGCGCACATATAGTTATCGCCAATCGTACGGATTTTCTCTACGCCATACTTGTCAAGCAGCGAATCGAAATAGGAAAAAATTTCATTCAACATCTCGACCATTGCATCCGGCGCGAGTTCCGCCGACCATGGCGTAAAGTCCACAATATCGGCAAACAAAATGCTCGCGCAGTCATAGCGGTCCGCAATCGTGCCCGGATTGTCTTTCAAGCGCGGCGCTATCTCTTTGGGGAGAATGTTAAGTAGCAAGTTTTCTGATTTTTCGCGTTCGATTCGTACCTGCTCTAGCGCGGAATTTCTTTCGCGAATGAAAAAATAAAGAAGTAAAAAAGCGACAGCGGAAATCGCCCCGATGTTGAGCAGAAAGAAAGCCAGTTGTACGAGTTGCGGCAAATTGTTCGCGGTACGCAAGTAGGGTTGCACCGCGCTGCCGATCAAAATGAGGACAAGATACGCGACAAACCAATACAGTGCCTGTCGCGCGCCGTAAAAAATCAGCGCACCAATGGGAGCGAGGAGCGACCAGAGGAAGACTGCACTTGAATTGACAAAGCCGCCGAGAATCAAGCCCAAGACAAACGGAGCAATCAATATCCAGCCAAGTTCTGTAAATCGAAAGAGTGAATAATTCGCATTCAGAGCAAACATAATCAGGCTCACGCTGGAAGCAATCACATAAAGCCAAGGGACCGCCGCCGCAAAGGGTTCACCAAACAGCCAATAGATTGCGCCCCAAATCAAACCGGCAGGCAAAATCATCAACGCCATCAAGACCAGATAGCGTTTTCGCACGCGGACATCCGATGTGTCCTCTGGACGACAACCGATATTCGTCAAGCTCTCAAAGAGATTACGCATGAATGTTCCAGGTTTTTACTACACCGCCAAGGCCGCCAAAGACGCGCGGATGTCTGCGCGGGTGGCTTGTTTCACCGCGTCAGGTTCGTTCAAGCGGTCAATCGCCGCCAGCGCGTTTTGATACTGGGCAATCGCTTCGGGGCGCGCATAGACGCGTTCCGCGTTCTCGGCGGCGCGCCGCGCAAATTCGTATGCGCGTTCCCAGTCTTCGCTCGCCATGGCGTGATATGCGAGTTCCGCCGCGTGTTCGTCCAAGCGGTCTACATAGAGCGCTTGCATCGTGTCCAAGACGTTGTGATGCATGTCGCGCCGTCGCTTTCGCAATAAGGTGTTGTACGCGGCGTCTTGAATCAAGGCGTGCTTGAATTCATATTGCAATGTAAATTCGCCGGAGCTTGAAATGATCAATTGCTGGCGCTCCAACACGCCGAGATGAATGTCCAATGCTTCGGCAATATCTTGCCATCCCGCGCGCATGACCACGCCGTGCAGTAAGGGTTGCGAAAAGGTACGACCAATGACAGAAGCGGCTTGCAACACGCGCCGCGTGGGTTCGCTCAAGCGGTCCAAGCGCGCCGCCAAAATCGCGTTCAAGGAATTCGGAATAATGATGTTTGCCAACGCGTCTGCCGCGCGCCATACTCCCTTTTCTTGGACGAGCGCGCCGGATTCCATCAAGCCGCGCAGGACTTGTTCCATAAAAAAGGGATTGCCTTCTGATTTTTCTAAAATCATTGCGCGCAACGGGTCAGGAAGCGTGCTTTGGTCAAGCAGGGAATTCAGCAATGCGTTCGAATCGTCCGCAGATAACGGTTCGAGTTCCACTTCGATATAGACATCGCTAAAGCGCGCTAAACATTCCTCACGATAGCGCCAGCTGGGTGCATCGCGGTCAGGGCGAAAGGCAGCAACAATCAGTACCGGCAACTCACGGACAAGGTCGGCATCGTGCAAGCTCAATTGCACGCTCGCCGCGTCCGCCCACTGCATATCTTCGAGGACAAATACGGTTGGGCGAGTTTGCGCGAGCGCGCGTTTTGTACTGCGAACGGCGGCGAACAACGCGCGTTGTAATGCTTTGCCTTGCAAGGATGAGGGTTGCGCTGTACTGCCATTGTCAATGGCCAAAAAGAGTCCGAGCATTTCGCCGACGAGTTCAGGTTCTTGAAAACCTTGGCGTTGCGCGGCGAGACGCAAACGCTGACGAATGATTTCCGGCGAATCTTGATCGGTAACATTGAGCGAGGCGCGGACGATTTGTTGAAACAAGGAATACAAACCGCTGCCGTACGGCATCCCGCGCGCCTCGAACCAGTGGAGCGAGCCAAGACTCGCCTGCGCGTATGCGCGCATTTCTTCGATAAGCCGCGATTTTCCGACACCGGCTTCGCCGATGAGCGAGACGAGCGCGCCGCGTCCGGTTTTCAATTGGTCAATTGCTTCGCGCAAGCGCGACAATTCGGGTTCGCGTCCGACGAGCGCGGTATTTAAGCCTTCCACGCGCCGCGCCGGTTGAATCCACGTGCGCGGCTGCCCCACGCGCCAGATACGCAGCGAACGCGTGTTGCTCGGCAATTCAATTTCGCGCTCTTCGTTCA
>Ga0070741_10005356_pt1 | contig 28597 bp, 29 predicted proteins | sample Coa_R1_4_FD_66440 | JGI IMG/M metagenome (GOLD analysis project Ga0070741, IMG submission 66440) | Surface soil microbial communities from Centralia Pennsylvania, which are recovering from an underground coalmine fire - Coalmine... | ecosystem: Environmental > Terrestrial > Soil > Unclassified ... | reverse complement strand
CGACAAAGGATCTGATCCTGGGCACGGCGATGACCTACGACTGGGAGCAGGTCGAGCCGTTCGTCGACTCGCTGCGGGCGACAGGCTTTTCCGGTGAAGTCCGTCTCTTCATCTCGAACCTCGATGACAGGACGGTTGCGCATCTTCGGACGGCAGGCGTCGCCCTCAACAGCCCGCAGCGCCTGCACGTGAAGGTCGGCTCCCACTGGATCGGCCCGTATCACCCGCGGCTGCGGCGGTCGGCGCCAGTTCTCACGATCCTGCTCAACGGAGCGGCACGGATTGCGCCCGATACGCGTCGCGCGCGAGTGCAACTCTTTGCAGCGCTCACCAACGTGGATGTCGCCCGGTACTTCTGGTACTGGCGCTTTCTCTCCGATGCCAGAGCGCGATACCGCAACGTCATGCTGAGCGATGTTCGGGATGTTCTCTTCCTGCGCGATCCCTTCGCCTTCGACATCGGCGACGAGGCCCACTTCTTCCTCGAGGACGAGCGGATGCGCCTGGCGACGCAGGTGCAGAACCATGCTTGGTTGCAGGCTGCGTACGGCGAAGACGTCCTGGCGCGGCTCGGTGACCGGCCGATCTCCTGCTCCGGCGTGACGATCGGGGCCGCACCCGCGATCCTCGCTTACCTGACCGTCATGGTCGACCAACTCTCGCGCGTTCCGCGCCAGCCCCCGGGCGTGGACCAGGCGGTCCATAACGTCGTCCTTCACACAGGCCTCGTTCCCAAGTCGCGTCTCGTCCGGAACGGTGACGGGCCTGTGCTGACCCTCGGGATCATGCGGCATGACGATGCCGAGGATCTCGTCCGCCGCCGTTCGGGAACGGCTTCGGTGGTGCACCAGTACGATCGCCACCCGCAGCTCGGTGACATGCTCACGAAGATACGGACCGACGCTCGGGTCAAGCCGATCTAGTCGCCCGCGCCTTGACTGCCGTCCCGGCGCACGACGTGGTTTCCGAGCACGAGCATGTCCATCTTCGTCTTGCGGAACGTGTCGAGTGCGTCTCGCGGCGTCATCACGATCGGCTCGTTTTCGTTGAACGACGTATTCAGGACGATTGGAACTCCCGTGAGCTTCTCGAATTCGCCGATCAGCCGGTAGTAGCGCGGCTCGATCCGCTCATCGACCGACTGCAAGCGACCCGTGTCGTCGACGTGGTTCACGGCTGCGAGCTTGTCGCGCTTTTCGGGCACGGTCTTGTAGACGAGCACCATGAACGGGGACGGGTAATCCTGCTCGTACCACTCACCGGTCCGCTCGGCGAGGATGGACGGAGCGAAGGGCCGGAAGGGCTCGCGATGCTTGATGCGAGCATTGAGCACGTCCTTCATCGCTGCGCTGCGCGGATCGGCGACGATCGAGCGGTGGCCGAGCGCGCGGGGCCCGAACTCCATTCGGCCCTGGAACCACCCGACCACGTCGCCGGCCGCGATCCGCTCGGCAACCACCGGAAAGAGGGCGTCGTCATCCAGCCGCTCTGACGCGATGCCTTGCTCGGCGAGCGCAGCGGCGATCTCGTCGTCGCCGAACTCGGGCCCCGTGTACGCATGGTCCATCACGAACCCTCGTGGCTGCCCGAGCTCCTGGTTCCAGACGTAGTACGCAGCGCCCACGGCCGTGCCGGAATCGCCGGCTGCAGGCTGAATGTAGAGCTGCTCGAAGGGGGTCTCGGGGAGGATGCGACCGTTCGCGACTGCATTCAGGGCGACGCCACCCGCAAGGCACAGATTCGGAACGCGCGTACGTTCCCACAGCGTCTCGAGCAGATGGAGATAGGCCTCTTCGAGCATCGCTTGCAACGATGCCGCGACATCTGCATAGGTGTCGCTGATCTCGCCGCCGGGTTGGCGTGCCGGCCCGAACAGCTCTACCAGCTGCTCGGAATAGATCCTGCCGATCGTCGGCGAGCCCGCGTCCCAGTTCATGTCGACGCCTTCCTCGTCGTGAGTGAAGTAGTCGAGGCCGAGCTGGAAGAGCGGGCCGTCGAGATGGACGAGATCGCGCATCTTCGACAGATACCGTGGCGTGCCGTACGGCGCCAGGCCCATGACTTTGCCCTCGTCGCCATAGTGCGGGAAACCGAGCCACTGCGTGACCGCCGTGTAGAAGATGCCGAGCGAGTGCGGATAGATGATGCGCTCGAGGACTTCGAAGTGATTGCCATGACCCTCGGCGAGCATGGTGGACGCGAAGTCGCCGAACCCGTCCACCGAGAGGATCGCCGCGTCGTCGAACGGCGAGACGAAGAATGCCGACGCAACGTGAGCCTGGTGATGCTCGACGTTGTGCACGGGTGCCGACAATCGTTCGACTCCAAGGGCTTCGGCCAGAGCCGAGCCGACATCTCGGATCTGAGCGGCGTTCTGGAGCCGCTGCTTCAGATACCGCGCAGAGGCACCGTGCCGGATCGTGCGCATCAGCTTGCGGCCGAGATTCGCGCGCGGGTCGCGCGAAACGGCCACGTAGTCAAGGTCGGCATGAGAAAGGCCGGCGTCGGCGAGGCACCAGCGCGCGGCGAGCGCCGGGAAGCCTGCGCAGTGCTTGATGCGATTGAACCGCTCCTCCTCCGCGGCCGCAACGAGCTGCCCGTCGATCACGAGCGCGGCTGCAGCGTCGCCGTGATAGGCGTTTATCCCGAGGATCGCGGTCACGGCGCGTGATCGTAGCTTCCGGGCTCCCTCGCTAGACTCGCCGCGTGACGAGGACTGATGCGGCTCGATGCGTTGTGACGGGAGGCGCCGGCTTCATCGGAAGCCATCTCGTCGAGCGGCTCCTGGCAGATGGACACGATGTTCTCGTGCTCGACAACTTCTCGACGGGGCGCCCGGAGAACCTGGCCCCCTTCCGGGACGACCCACGCCTCCACGTGAACGACGTGGACGTGGCCGACTGGAGCCTCGTCCGCCACGCTATCGACGGCGCGGACTGGGTCTTCCATCTCGCCGCTCTCGCCGACATCGTCCCCTCCATTCAGCGGCCGCTGGACTATCACCGCTCGAATGTCGACGGGACGGCCTCGACGCTCGAGGCGGCACGGGCGGCCGGCTCCTCGCGCTTTGTGTACGCCGCCTCGTCGTCGTGCTATGGGATCCCGGACGCGTATCCGACAAGCGAGAACGCAGAGCTCCGGCCCGAGTATCCGTACGCGCTGACGAAGTCGATCGGCGAGCAGTACGTCCTGCACTGGGCGAAGGTCTACGGTCTGCCCGCAGTCTCGTTGCGGTTCTTCAACGTCTACGGGCCACGCGCGCGAACTTCCGGGACATACGGCGCCGTCTTCGGCGTCTTTCTCGCGCAGAAGCGAGCGCACCAGCCGTTCACGGTCGTCGGCGACGGCGAGCAGACCCGAGACTTCACGTACGTGACGGACGTGGTCGACGCATGCGTCCACGCTGCCCGCTCGGAAGTGGCCGGAAGGGTGTACAACGTCGGCAGCGGCCGGGCAACGAGCATCAACCGGCTTGTCGAGCTCCTCGGCGATGAGGCAGGCGTGGTCAACGTGCCTCGTCGCCCGGGTGAGCCCGATTGCACGTTGGCCGACATCTCCCGGATCCGCGATGAGCTCGGGTGGGAACCGCGCGTGTCGATCGAGGAAGGCGTCGCACTCCTGCTCGAAGACATCGATGCCTGGAGCGACGCACCCGTGTGGAACGCGAGAGCGATCGAGGACGCAACGGCCGACTGGTTCCGCTACCTCTCTCCCCGGGCGTGAGCCAACCAGACGGCCAGAGCTATGCGGACTCGTTCAGCTCCGATTCGCTGACACGGCCCGCAGCTATCGCGACAACGGAGGAGCTTGCGCTCTATCTCGAGCGATTCCGGGCCCGGTTCTCGCTGGACGACGTGCTCCGATACTTCGAGGGCGCCCGCGGGTTGCGGGTCGTCGCCGTCGGCGAGTCGATCATTGACGAGTACGAGTACTGCGAATCGATCGGGAAGTCGGGAAAGGAGCCCATACTCGCAGCACGCTACGTCTCTCGGGATCGCTTCGCGGGAGGCATCCTCGCGGTTGCCAGTCAGATCGGCGTAGCGGCCCAGGACGTCACGGCCGTCACGTATCTGGGAGGCAGGGACTCGCATGAAGAGTTCATCCGCGCGAGCCTGCGCGGAAATGTTCGCTTGGAGCCCGTCTACGTCCCGGATGCACCGACGATCGTGAAACGCAGGTTCGTCGAGATCTACCCGCTGCAGAAGCTGTTCGAGATCTACGTCATGGACGGGCACGACGGCGCAGACCTCGCCGAAGAGGAAGACGCTCTCTGCGGCCTGCTGGAGCGCGAGCTGGCACAAGCCGACGTCGTCGTGGTTGCCGACTACGGGCACGGAATGCTGCGCGAGAGCGTCGTCGACGTTCTGTGCCGGAGAGCGCCGTTCCTCGCCGTCAACACGCAGATGAACGCCGACAACCGCGGATTCAACACGATCTCGAAGTACCGGCGCGCGGACTTCGTGAGCCTGTCGGAACATGAGCTCAGGCTCGAGGTGCGAAGCCGCCACCGCGGTATCCGGTCGATCGTGGAAGAGGTCGCGGGCCGCGTCGGCTGCCGCACGATCGTCGTCACGCGGGGGCAGCGCGGATGTGTCGTCTTCGATCAGGAGGCGGGGTATCTGGAGGTGCCGGCGTTCACATCGACGGTCGTCGACCGGATCGGCGCCGGCGATGCAGTTCTCTCCGTCACGGCATTACTGGCCGCGCAGCATGCACCGGCTGAGATCATCGGTCTCGTGAGCAATGCCGTCGGCGCGCTTGCGGTGGGAATCGTCGGAAACAAGACCGCCGTCGAGCTCGATCCCCTCATGTCCGAGCTGAGAGCACTGCTCGCATGAGTCGCGTCCTCGTGACCGGTGGGGCGGGCTACGTCGGAGCGGTTCTCGTGCCGCGCCTTCTACGCGCCGGATACGAGGTCACGGTCGTCGACCTCTACATGTACGGCGACAGCGTCCTCGCCGAGGTCGCCGGCGACCCACGATTGCGCGAGGTGCGCGGCGACGTTCGGGACGAGCCTCTGCTGGAGCGTGAGCTTCGGGACTGCGATGCGGTCATCCACCTCGCGTGCATCTCCAACGACCCGAGCTTCGAGCTCGACCCCGAGCTCGGCAGATCGATCAACTACGACGCCTTCGGCCCACTTGTCCGGCTCGCGAAACGGTCCGGCGTCGGACGCTTCATCTACGCCTCGAGCTCGAGCGTCTACGGCGTCAAAGATGTGCCGAACGTGACCGAAGACATGGAACTCGAGCCGCTGACCGACTACTCGAAGTACAAGGCCCTGTGCGAAGAGGTGCTCCTCGACGAGCGGTCGCCGCGCTTCGTGCCGCTCGTACTGCGCCCAGCGACCGTCTGTGGTTGGTCTCCCCGGCTGCGGCTCGACCTGACCGTCAACATCCTCACGAATCACGGCTTCCACGACCGGAGGATCAAGGTCTTCGGGGGCCCGCAGCTGCGCCCGAACATCCACATCGACGACATGGCAGATCTCTATGTCCTGGCGCTCCAGCTCCCGGATTCCCGCGTCGACGGCCGCATCCTGAACGCCGGCTACGAGAACCATGCCGTGGAGGAGATCGCAGAGATCGTGCGCGGCGTCCTCGGGCCCGGTGTCGAAATCGAGAAGACGCCGACGGACGACATGCGCTCCTACCAGATCTCGTCGGAGCGGATTCGCCGTGAGCTCGGCTTCGTCCCGCGCCGAACCATCGAGAACGCCGTGCGCGATCTCGTAGGCGCATTCGAGACCGGAAGAGTTCCGAATCCGATGGAGGACTCGCGGTATTACAACGTGCGACGGATGCAGGAGCTCGAGCTGAGGTGACGGAGCTCGCTCTGTCGAGCGTCGGTGCAAGGACGCTCTATCGCGAGATGCTCCGGATACGCCTGGTCGAGGAGCGCATCGTCGACCTCTACGGCGAGCAGGAGATGCGTTGTCCCGTCCATCTGTGCATCGGACAGGAGGCGACCGCGGTCGGCGTCTGCGCGGCCCTCGGCCCCGCTGACTACGTCTTCGGCTCCCATCGCTCGCACGGGCACTACCTCGCAAAGGGCGGCGACCTCGGACGGTTTCTCGCGGAGCTCTACGGCAAGGCGACCGGCTGCTGCAAGGGCAAGGGCGGCTCCATGCACCTGATCGACCTCTCGGTCGGCTTTCTCGGCGCCGTGCCCATCGTCGGGTCGACCCTTCCGATAGCCGTCGGGGCGGCATTCGGGTCGACGTTCGACGACGAGCAACGCGTCACTGCGGTCTTCTTCGGCGAGGGTGCGACGGAGGAGGGGGTCTTCCAGGAGAGCCTCGTCTTCGCCGCCTTGAAGGAGCTCCCGGTCGTCTTCGTCTGCGAGAACAACCTGTACTCGGTCTACTCGCCCATGGCGGTCCGCCAGTCGCCCCGCCGCGACATCTGCGCCGTCGCGGTCGCGAACGGCCTGACCGCGTCACGGGGCGACGGCAACGATGTCGAGGCTGTGTATGCCCTCGCGCAGGAGGCCGTGGCGGCCGCGCGGGCCGGCAACGGCCCGGTGCTCCTGGAGCTCGAGACATATCGCTGGCGAGAGCACTGCGGCCCGTTCTACGACAACGATCTCGGCTATCGCTCCGAAGAGGAGTTCGAGGAATGGCGCCTTCGCGACCCGGTGGAGGGTATGAAGAGGCAACTGTTCGAGCGCCGGATCCTCGATGACGATGCGGCCGCCTCGATCGCAACCGAGATCGAGGCCGAGATCGACGAGGCCGTGCGCTTCGCGAAGGTGAGCCCGTTCCCGCGCGACGACGAGGTGTTCGCCGATGTCTATGCAACCTGAGACGTCCGAGTCACGACAGCTGAAAGTCAACGAAGCCCTCCATGAGGCGCTCGACATGGCGCTTGCCCGCGATGACCGCGTGTATCTGATGGGCCTGGGAGTTCCCGATCCGAAAGGGATCTTCGGAACGACGGTGGGTCTCGCAGAGCGTTACGGCACGGGGCGCGTGCTCGACATGCCCACCGCCGAGAACGGCATGACGGGAATCGCGATCGGGTCGGCGCTCGTCGGCATGCGACCGGTGATGGTGCACCAGCGGATCGATTTCGCGACGCTCGCCGTCGAGCAGATCGTCAACCAGGCGGCGAAATGGCGCTACACCTTTGGAGGACAGCACAGCGTGCCTCTCGTGATCCGGCTCATCGTCGGACGCGGGTGGGGCCAGGGGCCGCAGCACTCGCAGAGTCTTCAATCATGGTTCGCCCACGTTCCCGGCCTCAAAGTCGTCATGCCCGTCACGCCCTACGACGCCAAGGGCCTGATGCTCGCGAGCATCGAGGACGACGATCCCGTCGTCTTCATCGAGCACCGCTGGCTGCACCAACTGCACGGTCCGGTTCCCGAGTCGTATTACACGACCCCGATCGGGCCGGCCACGCGCCTTCGCGAAGGCGACGACGTCACGATCGCGGCCACGTCCTACATGGCGGTCGAGGCGATGCGGGCCGCCGAAGCGCTGGGCCGCGGCGGGATCCAGGCCGACGTCCTCGCGGTGACGACGCTCCGCCCACTGGATTCGAGCGCGATCGTCGAGTCGGTCCGACGAACAGGGCACCTCGTCGTCGCCGATACCAGCTGGCGTCGGGTCGGCTTCGGCGCGGAGCTCGTCGCGGTCGTCGCCGAAGAGGCTCACGACGCCCTCCGCTCCGCGCCGCGGAGGGTGGGAACCCTCGACACGCCGGTTCCGACAACCGCCGCTCTCGCCCGGTTCAGCTATCCGCGTGCACCGGATCTCGTGAAGGACGTCGCCGCCGTCCTAGGCGCCGACCCGGCGCCCCTGCTGGAGCTCCTCGACGCGGACCCAGCGCACCTCGACGTTCCCGACAGCTCGTTCACAGGGCCGTTTTGACAGACGAGATCGAAGTCCCGTACGTCGACATCGCCGCCCAGACTGCGCCGCTCAAGGAAGAGCTCCTCGCCGCTGTCGCACGAACGCTCGACCACTCGAAGTTCATCCTCGGCCCGGAGGTCGAGGAGTTCGAGGAGCGATTCGCCGGGCTCTGCGGAACGCGGTTCGCGATCGGCGTCGCCTCCGGCACCGATGCGCTCCTCCTGGCGCTTCGAGCAATGGACATCGACCATGGGGCCGAGGTCATCACACCGCCGAACTCGTTCGTCGCCACTGCGTCGGCGATCGTCGTCGCGGGAGCGCGCCCCGTGTTCGTCGACGTCTGCGAAGACCTGAACATCGATCCGGATGCGATCGAGGCCGCAATCACGCCCCGGACGCGCGCGATCCTTCCCGTCCACCTCACGGGCCGGGCGGCCGCGATGGATCGGATCTCGGAGCTCGCTGCGCGGCATGGTCTCGCCGTGATCGAGGACTGCGCGCAGGCCGTGCTGGCGGAACGCGACGGTCGCCGAGTCGGATCCTTCGGCCAGATCGGCTGCTTCAGCCTGCATCCGCTCAAGACGTTGAGCGCCGCGGGAGATGCAGGTGTCTTGACGACCGACGACGCGAGTCTCGCCGACCGGCTCAGGCTCCTGCGCAACATCGGCCTCGCAACACGGGACGACGCAACGGTCTGGAGCATCAACTCGCGCCTCGACACGCTGCAGGCGGCGATGATGCTCGCGAAGCTGCCCTACCTCGACGGGTGGACGGAGGCTCGACGGGCGAACGCAGCCGCCTACAGATCGGCACTCGGAGGAGTCGCGGGACTGATCGTGCCCGTGGAGGCGCCGAACGAACGTCCCGTGTACCACACGTTCGTGATCCAAGCCGAGGAGCGCGAGGCGCTGCGGGCGCATCTCGAACGGCTTCGCGTCGGCACGGCGGTCCACTATCCCGTCCCCATCCACCTCCAGTCGGTGGGCCGCTCGCTCGGCTATCGAGAGGGGGACTTTCCGGTGGCCGAGCGCCAGGCCGGACGGATCCTCAGCCTCCCCGTCCACCATGCACTGACGTCCGCGCAACGCGAGCACGTGATCGCCGGCGTCCTCGACTTTCTCGAAGCGAGCGCCGAGGTGCGCGTCGTTGCAAGTTAGCTTCTCGTATCTCGACCGACAGTTCGCCGAGCTCGACGGCTATCTCGAGGACATCCGTGCACTCGTCCGCTCGAGTGCGCTCACGCTCGGCCCGGCGGTCGAGGAGTTCGAGCGCCGATTCGCCGAGCTCAGCGGACTGCCGTATGCAGTCGGCGTCGGAACCGGCACGGATGCGCTTCGACTTCCGCTCGAGCTCGCAGGCGTGGGAGCGGGGGATGAGGTGATCACGACGCCGAACACGTTCATCGCCACCGTCGGGGCCATCGTCGCGACGGGGGCCCGCCCGGTCTTCGTCGACAGCGAGGACGGTTTCGTGATCGATGCCGGCCTGATCGAAGACGCGATCACTGCGCGCACCAAGGCGATCGTCCCGGTGCACTACACCGGAAACGTCGCCGACATGCCGAGAATCGCGCAGGTCGCCGACGAGCGGGGGCTCGCCCTGGTCGAGGACGCCTGCCAAGCAACCGCCGCGGCCATCGACGACACCCCGGTCGGGTCCTGGGGGATTGCCGCCGCGTTCAGCCTCCATCCCCTCAAGAACCTGAACGTCTGGGGCGACGGCGGGGTGGTCGTCACGCGCTCGCCCGAGCTCGCGGAGCGACTGCGGCTGTATCGAAACCACGGCCTTGTCAATCGCGACGAAGTGGCGGTGTGGGGTGTCAACTCCCGCCTCGACGCGCTGCAGGCTGTCGTCGGCACCCGCCTGATCAAGGATGTGCCGGCGATAACCGAGCGCCGGATCGCCACGGCGGCGCGCTACGACGCCGCGCTGTCTCGCATCGGCGGGATCCGCGTGCCCGTCCGAAGGCCGGGAGTGCGGCACGTCTTCCATCTCTACATGGTCAGAGCCGACAGCCGTGACGAGCTGCTGACGTTCCTGACCGGCGCGGGTGTCGAGGCGAAAGTGCATTACCCGATCCCGGTTCATCTGCAGGAGGCGGCACGCGAGCTCGGCTACGGCAAGGGGGACTTTCCCTGCGCCGAGGGAGACGCGAAGTCGGTCATCACACTCCCGGCGCACCCGTACCTCACGGACGACGAGGTCGAATACACCATTGACCGCGTGCGCGCGTTCTACGGCGCGTGAGCAGGCCGGCCGTCTTCCTCGACCGCGACGGTGTCCTGATCGCCGACGTCGGCCCTCTCGTCGACGCTGACGGCGTACGGGTGCTGCCCGGCGTTCCCGACGCGCTGTCGGCCCTTGCCGCCGCGGGCTACGCACTCGTGATCGTCACCAATCAGACAGTCGTGGCGCGCGGCCTCGCCTCAGAGCAGCAGCTCGACGAGCTTCACGGCGTGCTGCAGGATCAGCTTCGACAGCAGGGTGCGCCGGAGCTCGACGGCATCTACGTGTGCCTGCACCATCCGAGCGCGACCCTCGATCGCTATCGAATCGACTGCGACTGCCGCAAGCCGAAACCGGGGCTTGTCCTCCGCGCGGCCCGAGAGCTCGGGCTCGACCTCGCTCGTTCCACGATCGTCGGCGATCGCGCAAGCGATGTCGTCGCCGGCCGGCTTGCCGGCTGCGCGACGATCCTCGTGCGGTCCGGCGCGCACCTGGATCCACCGATCGAAACGACCTTGGAGCTGACCGAGACGATCCCGCCGGACTATGTCTGCGACGATCTCGCCGAGGCCGCTTCGTGGATCCTCGGGCGCCAATGAAGGCAGTCGTCCTCGCAGCCGGCCTCGGCACCCGACTCGGCGAGCTCACGGCTGAGCGATCGAAGCCCGCGCTGCTCGTCGGGGGACATGCTCTCATTGCGCACGTCGTCGCCCATCTCGACGAGTGCGGATTCGAGGAGGTCGCCGTCAACCTCTCGTACCGGCCCGACCAGGTCAGAGCGGCGCTCGCCGACGCGCGTCCGGCGATCCGGTGGTTCGAGGAGTCGGAGCTCCTCGGAACTGCCGGAGCGCTGTCGCCGATGCACGATTTTCTCTCCGGCGAAGAGGCCTTCCTCGTCCACTACGGCGACGTGCTGACCGATCACGACCTGGGGGCGATGCTGACCCGCCATCGCGAGCGCGATGCCCTCCTGACGATGCTCATCCACGAGCGCCCCGGTTCGAACAGCGTCGTCGCCGTCGACGAGACTGGACGCGTGGTGGCCTTTCTCGAGCGGCCGACGGACGATGAGCGGCGCGGAGTCGCCTCGAGCTGGGTGAATTCGGGGATCTACGTCTGCAGCGCCGCGGTTCTCGAGCTCTTGCCGCGGGCGCCGAGCGACTTCGCGCGCGACCTCGTCCCGCGTGCGATGGCTGCCGGCGCCGTCTTCGCCGAGCCTCTGGCCGGCTTCCGGTGCGCCGTCGACTCACCGGACCGGCTCGGGGAAGCAGAAGCCGCCTTCCAGACGGGCAGGTGGCGCTCGCCGCTCGCCTCGCGATGAAGCCTGGGCGCCTACTGAACCGCCTTCTCGATGCCCTGTGCGCGTGCCTCGCACCAATCGCCCGCCTGCTCGACGCACGCTTCTTCTATCTCGACGGGGCGAGGATCGGCGATGTCGGAGCAAGCCTCGCCTGGCTCGTTCAGAGCCAGAGGCTCGGTTGGACGCCCCGCTTCAAAGGTGTTCTCGTGCCGATCCCGACGCCTCGGCTCGCGAACCCGTGCTACGGCGACTACTGGCGCAGGTACGTCCGAATCGTGACCGACGCAGCGTCGTATCCGATCGCGTTCCGGCTCGCGACTCGGCCCGGCCTTGCGTGGGCCGTCGAACCGGCCACGCTCGCGGACGGCAGAGCTCTTGATCGGGACAGCGCGCTTGCGGCAAGTCACCACGAGTGGGAGGCCGCAGGGAGACCGCCGCTCTTCGCGCTGACCGCGGAGCATCGGCGGCGCGGCCGGGCGGCTCTCGTCGAACTTGGCCTCGAGCACGACTCGTGGTTCGTCGCCCTCCACGTCCGCGAGGCGGGCTACCTGGGGGAGCAGCCGGATTCGTATCGCAGCCACCGCAATGCCGACGTGGCGACGTATCTCCCCGCCGTGCGGCGCATAACCGATCGCGGCGGGTGGGTGATTCGCGTCGGCGATCCGTCGATGAAGCCGCTGCCGAGAATGGAGCGAGTCGTCGATTACGTGCACTCGTCGGTGCAGAGCGACTGGATGGACATCTACCTCGCTGCCGCTTGCCGATTCTTCCTCGGCAGTTCGTCGGGGCTGTTCGTCGTCGCCTGGACGTTCGGACGGCCATGCGCCCTGGCGAACTGGGATTCGCTCGTCACGAGACCGTGGTCGAGCAAGGATCGTTTCATCCCGAAGTTGTGGTGGCTGAAGAGCGAGGGCCGCTACCTCACCTTCCAGGAGCAGGTTCAACCGCCGTACGTCGCCCCGCTCTATCTCGCGCGGACGCGACCGGAGGAGTTCGAGCGACTCGGCCTCTCCCCCGTCGACAACTCGCCCGACGAGATCACCGCGCTGGTCGAGGAGATGTTTCAGCCCGAACGGACGACCGATGCGCCTTTGGCGGACGAACTGCGCGCCACGTTCGAGCGGATCGTCGAGACGTACTACCCGTACGGCGCGACCGCCCGCATCGGAGCAGACTTCGTCGTCCGCCATCGCAATCTTCTCTCCTCCACCTGAGAGCGCGCCGCCGGGGTTAGGATCGAAACGTGGAGCGCACGTCCGCCCCCGTGCAGCAGTTCGTCGGCGACTACCTCGCCGAGATGACGACGCACCTCAACACAATCTCCGGGGACGCCGTCATCGGCGCCGGGGAACGATTACTGAGGGCATATCGCGACGGCGCTCAGGTCCTCGTCGCCGGAAACGGGGGAAGCGCCTCTACCGCGTCCCATTTCGCCTGCGATCTCGGGAAGACGGTCCTCGGCGCGAACCCGACCGTGCAGCAGTCGCGCTTCCGGGTCGTCTCGCTCGCCGACAACGTGGCTCTCCTGACCGCCTGGGCGAACGACGAGGGATATCAAACGGTCTTCGCAGAGCAGGTGAAGGCGCTTGGCCGCGCCGGCGACGTGCTCGTCGTTCTCAGCGTCAGCGGGAACTCCCCGAACGTGCTCGCCGCGTTGCACACCGCCCGTGAGGCGGGGATCGAGACGATCGGGCTTCTCGGCGCGGGAGGAGGCGAGGCGAAGAGTCTCGTCGACGACGCCATCGTCGTCTCGTGTTCGGACTACGGGCATGTGGAAAGTGCGCATCTCGTCGTCGGACACCTGTTGACGCACTGGTTCCGGCTTCATCTCGAGCGCGCACAGTGACTCGCGTTCGGTACACCGATCGGTAGCAGACCACGTGAAGGCGATTCCATTCCGCGTGGCAGGCCGCGTTCTCGATGTGTGCGCCGCGGCGACGGCCGCTCTGCTACGGCCACTCGGCGTGCGCTTCCTGCAGATTCGCTCCACGCGCATCGGCGAGGTGGGCGCTTCGCTCGGATACTTCGTCGAGTCCGGAGACCTCGGCTGGCGCAAGCGCGTCCACGGCGTATTCCTCTCGTTTCCGGATCAGAGGAGGGTTCCCAATCCCTGTTATCTGAACTACTGGAGGCGGTACGTCGGCGTCATTACCAATCCAATTGCGTACCGCTTCGCGTTCAGGGTGGCCGAGCGGCCGGGTATGCGGCATCCGGTTCGGGCCGCGGTCCTGCCGAATGCCGAAGAAGTCATCGTCGACCGCGCTCTGGTCGCATCTCATCCGCGCTGGGAGCGTCTGACGCAACGGCCCCTGCTTCAACTCGATCCAGACCATGAACGCCGAGCGCGCCAGCAACTGGCCCGGTTCGGCATCGGCGCAGAAGACTGGTTCGTGGCGGTGCACGCGCGCGAGGGCGCATTCTTCCAGGAGGACGAGGGCTCGCCGGAGCGCCATCGGAATGCGTCGATCGCCTCGTATGTACCCGCAATGCGTCAGATCGTCGAGCGCGGCGGTTGGGTCGTGCGCGTCGGCGATCCGACGATGACTCCGCTGCCCCCGCTCGACCGGGTGATCGACTACCCCCACACCGAAGCTCGGACCGACTGGATGGACGTGTACCTCGCAGCTGCTTGCCGGTTCTTCCTCGGTTGCTCGTCTGGGCTCTTCGTCATCGCCTGGTCGTTCGGGAGGCCGTGCGCACTCGCGAACTGGAACTCGATCGTGACGCGACCCTGGGGGCTTCGCGATCTCTACATCCCGAAGCTCTGGTGGATCGAGGGAGAGGAGCGCTTCCTCACCTTCCGGGAGGCGCTCGCCCGGGAGTTCGCGGAGCGCGCGAATACGGAGGAGCTCGAGGAAGCGGGCCTCCGTCTCGTCGACAACAGCGAGGAAGAGATCTCGGAGCTGGTCGACGAGGTGTTCGCGCGCGAGGAGGGGGTGCCGTATACGCCGGAGGAAGAAGATCGACAGCGCCGGCTCGACTCGATCTCGACGCTCTATCCATACGGCGCAGCCGCGCGGATGGGAACGGCGTTCCTCCGTCGCCACGCGAATCTCCTGGTCGACGAGGTCGGCGCCTCGAGCCGTGGCGATTAGAGCGGCCATTCGCAGGCTGACAGGCCGGCGGGCGCACCTCCGACACGGCTATCGCGTGCTCATCCGTTCGACGTCGGAATCGCTCCCGTTCGGCGGATCCATCGTCGAAGCATCCGTCGTCGCGTTGCACAACGGGCGTCGTTTCCGGGCGCGCGCGTTCGCGGATCGCGTCTTCATCATCGACGAGATGGTGCTCGGAGGCCAGTATCTCGGGGAGCTGCACCGACTCCGCGAGCAAATCGAGGCACGCGCGACGGATGGGATGCTCCACGTCATCGACGCAGGCGCGAACGTCGGGCTGTTTTCACTCTTCGCGTCGACCGTGCTACGGCCGCAGCTCCGAATCGACGGATTCGAGCCGTTCGAGGAGAACAGGGTCCTCTGCGATCGCAATTGGAGGAAACGCGGCTACCGGGTTCACGGGAGGGCGCTCTCGAATGAGGACGACGTCGAGGCCCGGCTCTTCCTCCGTTCGTCGACCGGCGCGACGATCATGTCCGGCGAACGACGGCCCGACGGCGTTTCATCCGTCTCGGCGCTGACGGCAAGGCTCGACACCATGTGGCCGCAGCTCGGCGCTCGCAGAGTCGATCTCATCAAGCTCGATATCGAGGGTGCGGAGGAGGACGCTCTCGGCGGTGCCCTCGAGACGATCGAGCATTACCAGCCGTTCATCCTCTGTTCGTACGAGCACGACGGAAACGATCCCAGCCGTATCGCCGAGCTCGCCACTCGCGCGGTGCCCGACTACGTGATCCACGACGATGCAGCCCGCCGGCTATTGACCTTCGAGCCGAACGATCCCGTCCTCGACAAGGTCGTACACGGGTAGCTTCGACGCGAGAAGCGATTTCGGATTTAGGACGAGCAACTGGCGCCCTTCGGCCGCGAGCCAGTCGCGCCAGCGACCGAGCTTGTCGACGAGGCCCATCGTCGCCTGGATGTGCTCTTGCGTAGCCGTCGCGCCCCGCCGCGCGTCCATCGACCGAGTCTCCCCTTCGGGCAGCCAGAAATACCGGCGGTCGTAGAGGTCGACTCCGGCGAGAACGATCCGACTCCAACCGAGGAGGTACGCCGCGTTGATCGACTCCTGGATCGTCGACTGCCCGTGGATGAGTCCCTCGGCGAACGACCGGCTCGGCTCACCGACACGCATGCTCGTGCGCCACAGAAAGACAGGGTTGCTGCTCGGGAGGTAGCGGTAGCCGATTGCTCGGTTCCCGTTCACCGCGCGAAAGCCGGTGTGCACGAGGAAAACCGTCTCCGAGAAGCATGGAGACTCACGGAGCAGCCGGAAGTACTCCGCAACCTGCGGACGCCAGACCCGCCGATCGAGATCCGTATCGGGAATGCCCCGGATCAGGTGGAAGTCCGTGCGCACGAAGCGCTGGTGCACCCACCAGTTGAACCCGAAGGTGTCGTGCTGCGCGATCGCCGCCCAATCGTCGGACGTCATGTCGTTCAGCGAAGCTCCCGAGCCGAAGATGAACACCGTGTCGCTGCGGCGGCGAGCACGAAGCTCGGCCTCGTCGACGTACCGGTATCTGCGGCGGTTGACGAGAAAGCGAAGCCACGGTCCAAGTCGCACCGGAAGGAGGCGCAGATTCGCGGCAACGTCATCGCTGCGCATAGCACTCCATCATGTTCCGCCAGAACGCGAATCGGCTTTTGATGCCGAACAACCGGAGTACGAAGCCGACGTGATCGCGTACAGGGCGCGCGTACGGCGTCCCGAGATACGGATATTCGAAGTGTGGTTCTCGAAAGCCGATATTCAGCAAGCACTGCCGGAGCACACGGTCGGAGAACACGACGAAGTTACGAGGTGGATCGAGCGCCGGAAGATCCTGGAAGAGCCGATACACCGGGCCGCCCGCATTCGGCGTGGCGAGCGCGACCAGCCACCCGCCCTCCCGAAGCCAACGATACGAGGAGACGAGGGTCTCGAGGGGCCGGTCGAGGTGCTGAAGCGAGCCCCGAAGCACCACAAGATCGCACCATCCCTCCGAAGTGGGAAGATCGAACGAGATTCCCTTGCCGCGGCAGACGTCGCGGGCCGATCCCGAGACTTCGACGCCGTACTTCTTCCAGCGATCGCCCGGCATCAGGTCGAGCAGCTCCCCGAGGCCGCAACCGACGTCGATGACCACGCCGCCTTCGAGCCCGGTGCGACGCCCGACGCGATCCAGCTCTTGTATCCGCATCGACGTGCGCGCACCTTCGCCGGACGACCGGGCGTCGAAGTAACCCCTGTCGTAGCTCATGGAGAGAACGCGAGCGCCGTCGTGCCGTCGAGCGCCGTCACGGCTGCAGCGAGCCGGTGCACGTTCCCGCCACGCAGTGATAGCCGCCACTCCGCCGATCCGGCCGGACGAGGGTAGAGCCTCGCGAAGCGTCCGCCCGCAAGCTCAGCGGCGACGAACGGCACGGTCTGGAACGGGCGCACGCTCGCCCGGATGAGGCATTCGTCACCGTCGTAATCGAGCGTCAACTCCACCGGCTGCGGCCCGGTGCCGTGAAAGCGGCGGTGGGCGTCGACCGCAGTACAGCTCCGCCAGCGCACGCCCGTGCGCTGCTCCGCCCGTCGAAGCAGCTCGACCGCTTGGTACGTCTCCGGACGCATGTCGCGGTTGTCGTGACTGAAGAACGAGAGAACGCGCGAACCGATGCCCTCTGCCACGTCCTGGAAGCACGCGTCGACATGCTCCTGCGTCAACTCGTTGTACCGCGAGCGAAGATCGATCGAGCGATAGATGAAGCGCCGCAGCGACCCTTCGCGGAGAGGATCGCCGAGAGCCGGGTGGTAGCTCCCCCATACCTGTGGCGCACCGTGCCAGTTGAAGTGGTACAGGTCCGCGCCCGGGGCCGAGCGTTCCGACGCTCGATTCGAGAAGTCGATCGGGATCACCTGTTCGAGCCACCGCGAGGCTGCTTCGTCCTCGATCGTTCCTCCGGCGCGAAATGCAGCGGGGAAGGACCGACGCTCCAGAAGGCGGCGCGCGAGGATCGTGTTGCACTCGTTGCTCGAGAGCCACGTGTCGGACCACTCGTCGCCGGCTCCGCTCGCCGGCGGAACGTGATAGTGCCAGTAGAGCCCGTCGAGTTCGACCGGAAGGCTCGCGATCCGGTCCCACGTGTCGTGGTACTCAGCGATACGGAGCTTCGGGTTCGTCCGGAAACCGGTGAAGTCCATGATGAACCAGCTGAATCGATACGGGCCCCCGAACGAGTCGGCGTGCTTGCTCCGGACCTCGCGAGCGGTCAGCTCGGCGAGGGACCCGAGGATGTCAGGCCAGTTGTCGAAGAACTCGGGGCCGCCGTCCGGCAGCCTCCGGGCGTCACCGCCGAGTGGCCCTTCCGTGTCGACGCAGTGGACGACGAGCACTTCCCCCGTCACGCGTCGAGCTCCACAGCGGTGAGAACGTCGCGGTAGTCGTACTCGGCGGGTAACAGCCGGTGCAGCCTCTCCAGCCGGCGGTAATCGTCGGGCGTGTCGAGCGCAAGCTTGGCGTGCGAGAAGTTTCCGAACGGACAGACGAGCGCAGCGAGGCGGAATCGCTCGGGGCGCCGGTAGACGAACGGCGTGACGTGCTCGCGCTCGTATGGGTCACTGCTCTCGCGGTGGGCTTCCTCCAGGCACTCGGTTCGCACGAGCTCGAGGTCGAGGCCGTCCGGATAGCTTTGCGGTCGGTTGTTCGACAGATAGGCGGGCCGGCCGATCTCCTGATAGCACGCCAGGAGCTCGTCGACGAGTACCGGACAGAGAAAGGGTCGGTCGGCGCAGATGCGAAGAACGAGGGGCGGTCGCTCCGGCATCCAATCGACGCACGCAGCGAAGCGGGCGAGCACGTCGTCCGCCTCACCGCGAAAGACTCGAACGCCCGACTCCGAGCCCGCCGCGGCGATCGGGTCGTCCTCCTCGAGATGCGACGTCGCCACCACGAGCTCGAGTGGGTGGGCGACGCGCCGGAGCCTCTCGAGCATGTGCTGGAGCACGGTGGAGCCGGCAAATGGTGCGAGAGACTTCCCGGGAAAGCGCGTCGACCCCATGCGCGCCTGGATGATCGCCGCGACGCGCTCAGCCGCCATCGCGCTGGAGCATCGACCACTCGAGTGTCGTGTCCTCGGGGATGTCGACCGCAGCTCGCCAGCCGTCGAGATCAGCGAGGAAGAGCGGCGGCACGCCTCCGGCCGGTCGCTTCACGTCCAGCATGTCCGCTGTGAGCCTGGCGCCACGGACGATGTCGACGCGCGCGACCACGCTACGGCGCGCACCGATTCGCGCCGGCTCCTCGACCGGCAGCACGCGCTTGAGAGGCGGGCCTATCAATGCGCGCAGCCGTTCGAGGTCGGCGACGAGCCGAGCAAGCTCCGCGGGCTCGAACGAGTGGTAGTGGTCGTTGCCCGGACGCGTCCGGTCGAGCGTGAAATGAGTCTCGATGACCCGTGCGCCGAGTGCGTACGCCGCGGCAATGACCGCAAAGCTGTCCGGCAACATCGTGTGGTCCGAATACCCGAGCGGGCGGCCCGGGAAGACGGCAGCAAGCTGACGAAGGCCGCCGACCGCCGCGAACTCCGTCGGCGTCGGATATGCGAGCGTGCACTGGAGGATTGCGACCTCTCCGCTGCCCTCGCGGTCGAGGACATCGAGCGCATCCTCGATCTCTCCGACGCTGGAGGCGCCCGTCGAAAGCAGCAGCGGCTTCCCTGTGCGCGCGAGCCGGGAGAGGAGCGGCACGTTCGTGATATCGCCCGAAGCGATCTTGAAGACCGCGACGAGCTGCTCGAGCCATTCGACCGACTCGACGTCGAAGGCAGATGTCGCGAAAGCGATTCCCGCTGAGGCGCACTCGCCGGCGATCCGTCGATACTCGGGCTCTCCGAACGAGTCGTATCGCGCAAACAGCTCGAACTGACTCTCCGTCGGCTCCTGCGACTCGTCCCAGTACGCCCGGCTCGCTCGTGTTGCCAGACGTGACGCAGTGTACGTCTGGAACTTGATCGCCCCCGCGCCGGCCGCCGCAGCTTCGCGCACCATGCGCAGTGCGGTGTCGAGATCTCCTTCGTGGTTGACGCCTGCTTCTGCGACGAGGAGGGCCGGTGCATCCCATTCGCGATAGCGCCCGAGATCCATCAGCCCTTGTTCTTCCGGAGCGCCCGCTCCCGATGCGCCTTGTGCGCGTCGGCGTCGGCGGTCATGTTCTGCCCGTGGAGCCGGTAGCGGTAGAGGGGCAGCTCGACGCGGTGCATCTTCCAGTGCTTCTCGAAGCGGAGACGGAGATCGAGATCTTCCGCCATGAGGAACGACTCGTCGTAGAGACCGAGCTCGATCAGCCGCTCCTTACGGAACATGACGCCGCAGCCGATCGGCCGGTCGAGGCAGTTCACGTGCTCCAGGTGCTCCTCGTGCTCGTCGACGGTGACGTAGTCGCACGCAACGGCGTCCATGTACGGGTTGAGCTCCAGGAAGAGGGAGAGCACGCGCACGAAGTCGTGATGAACGTAATCGTCCGCATCGACACGGACGACGAATCGCGAGTGCGCGGCCTTCAACCCTCGATTCAGCGAGGCCGGAAGCCCGAGATGGGCTTCGTTGGCGAGAACGTGCACGCCGTCGAACGTCTCGGCGATGCGATGCGTCGCGTCGGTGGAACCGTCGTCGATGACGACGATGTCGTACACGTCGCGCGGCGCTGATTGCTGAACGCATGACCGAAGAGCTCGCTCGATGTAACGCTCTTCGTTCCGCGCGGCCATGACGATCGCGACGTCGGCCACTACCGCTCCCCTCCCACTCCCCTCGGCCGCAGCACGTAGCGCCGCAGCTGGACGCCGACGCGCGCCGCGAAGCCGGCGAAGTCGCGTGCCTTCACGAGCCGGTATGCGCGAACGAACCGGTACAACCACGGCCGTCGACGAGGCAGATAGAAGTCGATCACCATTCGTGAGCGAAGACGCGCTCCGTGCGCGCGGGCCGCGCGGAAGGTCTCGTCCACGAATCCTTCCGACTCGGCGACGGTCTTCGAGCGCGGGTGATAGCGATATGCGCCCAGCACCCGATCCAGGTGGCGCACCTCGAAGCGCGAGCCGATTCGGAGGAAGAGCTCGTAGTCCATCGCATAGCGGTAGCTGACATCGAGGCCGCCGACCGACTCGAAGGCGGCTCGCGTGAAGAGAGCGCCGGGCTGCGCGACGAGGTTCGCGTAGTCCAGCTGTGTTCTCAGGTCGAACGGGACCGCTTCGACGTCGCGCATGAACGCGCCGTGCTCGTCGATCTGCCGCCACCCTCCGTGAACGAGGCCGCAACCGGTCTCGAGGAGCACCGCCACGGCGGCCTCGATCGACCCGGGAAGGTAGAGATCGTCGGAGTTCAGCCACCCGAAGACCTCACCTCGCGCGATCGCAAAGCCCTTGTTCAGGGCCTCGGCCTGGCCGCCGTCCGGCTCCGAGATCCACCGCAGATGCGAAAAACGGCGGAGGACGTCGAGGGTCTCGTCGGTCGAGCCGCCGTCGACGACGATGTGCTCGACATTGGGATAGCCCTGATCGAGGACGCTCCGGATGGCCTCTTCGATGAAGGCCCCCTGGTTCATCGACGGCGTGACGACCGAGACGAGCGGCAACCGTCCCTCTTCAGTCTTCACGTCGGCGCACTGTAGCCGGAGCGCGGCGCAACTCTCGCCAGAGAGCGACCTTCGCGCCGGTCGCATACGCGGCCCACAAGAGACTGAGCCCGAGGCCGGTCGGGCCGTCGCGGTAGCCGTCCCGACGGACGAAGCTGGCGTAGAAGGCAGGCAGGGGTGTCCGAACGATGTCTCTGATTCCCGTGACCAGGTCTTGCGCACGCCTGTCCTGACCTTCGAGACGGAGATAGCGCCAGTGCTTCTCGATCAACGACCGCCAATCCGATGCCCAGTAGTGAGCGATGGCGTTGTCGCCCGTGTACTCGACGACCTCGACCCGGTATCCGGGAAGCGCTTTCGTTCCCGAGTGGACCGTGGGCCGCAGCTCTGCGCGCCCGCGCCTGGCCAGAGTCCGCTTCCGGCTGATCCCACCCCACATCGTTCCGCGCAACGGTCTGCCGCGAAAGTAGAACTGCCACGGGCAGTCGACGACGCCGACGTCGTCGGCCAGCCCCGGAATCAGTTCCGAGAGCTGGGCTGCCAGAACGGGCGACATCGCTTCGTCGGGGTCCATGAACAGCAGCCAATCGTGCGATGCCTCGCCGACGAGATCCATCCTCGCGCGCTCGGCTATCGGCACCCAGTCGTGGCGGAGCACCCGCGCACCGTGGGCCGCGGCGACCGCCTCCGTATCGTCGTCGCTGGCGATGTCGATCACGAGCAGCTCGTCGCAGAACGCGAGCGTCGGCAGGCAACGCTCGAGAAGACGCGCCTCATTGTGGCTCGAAACCACTGCAGTGACGGCAAGGGAGCGCTCCGTGGCAGGCGGAGTGTAGGTCGCGCCCCTACGATCACCCAGTGCGGACCGCCCTTCTGACGACGCATTTCGGGAGCCCGTTCTGGGTCCAGCTCCTGCTCTCGCGCGCAAGGCCGGCGTTTCCGCAGCTTCGCCACGGCGACATTTACGTGATCGACCAGGATCGAACGTCGACGTCGGCGGATGGTCTTCGTTCGCTCCTTGGGCCCGTGCACGTGTTGACCTATCCGCGGAGCGAGCCTCACTTCGAGACGACCGGCCACGACCACGCGCACGTCCTGAACCTCGCTGTTCGAGACGTGGACGCGGACGTCCTGATCCTGTTCGACTCGGATGCGCACCCCGTCCACGCCGGTGTGGGCGCGATCGTCGACCGGCTCCTCGAGACGAACGACGCGGTTCTCGCCGCCCACTCCGGGGCCGGGACCTTCAGTCACCCCTCCTTCATGGTCTTCGGCCCGTCCGTCGACCGCAACGAGCTCTACTTCGACGCCGACCAGCTCGAGCAGAGGGTGGACACCGGCCGCAGGATCTACGAACAGGTGCGCGGCCTCGGGCTGCGCGCGGAGCTCCTTCGCCCGACTCCGGCGTTCGACGGGCTCTGGGGCGCGCTGTACTTGAACGGCGGGGTTTACCACCACGGGAGCGGATCGTTCGAGAGCACGGGGGATCCTCGGTTCCTGAGACAGGTCGCGACGTGGCGAAGAGAGGAGCGTCTTTTCCGCCGGAAGGTCGCTCAGGGCGTCTACACGGTCACACCGATCGAGTCCCGACTGGTGCATGCCTCGCGCCGAATCAGGCGTTGGCGAGCTCGGCTCGAAGCCGTGGTCTGGCGTCGCTCCCCAAGGCTCGCGAAACGGCTCGGCCTCGTCGTCCAGCCGACTCACCGGGGCTTGCGGTAGACCCCGATCCCGTAGCCGGCAACGCCGTCCTCGATCTTCTCCTCGGTCGGATGACGCTGCTTGAGCTCGGCCCAGAACGCCGCCGTCCCCTCGGTGTCCGCGGTCGTACAGGGTGAGATGTCGTGGAAGGCAACCATGCCTCCGGGGCGCACCATCGGCTCGTACAGGTCGAAGTCCCGACGGACGGACTCGTAGCGGTGGTCGCCGTCCACGAACAGGAAGTCGACGGAGCGCCCGCCGAGGATCGTGCGCACTTGCTCGACCGTTCGCGGCTCATGCGAGTCGACCTCGTCGATGAGCTCGATCCGCTGCTCGTCGCGTTCGAAGCTGTGCCGAATCAGCGCGAACGGTGAGAAACGCCCCAGCCGCCCCACCATCTTCTGGACGTCGAGCGAGAGCAGCAGGGCATCCGGAGCGGCCACGCGCGTCCACAGGAAGAGCGTTCCGCCTCGATCCGTGCCGATCTCGAGAACGACACGCGGTGGAGCTTCCGCGAGCTGCTCGAGGAGCCAGAGGATCTCCGCATCCTGCTGATTCGGCGCGATCGTCGACTCGGAGCGGGCGAACGCGAGCGCAGCCGCCGGATCGACGGACGAATGCTCCCGCACCCGCCGCGCGAGCGCCCATGCCTGCCCGTACTCCCTCAAGGTCGCCATGTGTATGCGAGGCGCTCGTCGCCCTGACTAGAGTCGCATCATGTCCGTCCGAGCGGCGTTGCGCAGGGTACCGGGGGCGCGGACCACGAAGCAGCTGATCGTCGGCGCGTACCGGCAGGTGCGACCGTTGCGGCCCCCCGTCGAGTCGCCGGCCCTCGTGAAGAAGATGTTGGTCACGGAGGAGGACGACTCGTTCATAACGGGGAACGGCATCGCAGCCCACTGCCGGTACGTCCTCAACTACGACGTCTTCCGGATCAACGACGAGGTCGACAACAACTGGTGGTTCTGCAATCCGGAGTTTCTGGAGTACTTCTTCCGCAGCGTCGCGCCTGCCGAGGACTACGTCCTGTTCACGCAGAACAGCAATGTCGACCGGCCGGTCGGACGTCGTTTCGAGAAGAGGCTCGCCCGACCCGAGCTGCTCGCCTGGTTCTCTCCTCACGTCGATCTTCGACATCCCAAGCTGTTCCCGATGCCGTTGGGCATCGGGAACCCACTCAAGTGCGACACGGATGCGCTCAAACGAGCACGGGACGGCTCTCCTCGAAAGACGCAACTCTTCGAGGCGAGCTTCGACGTCCGCACGAACGCCGACGAGCGCGCCTACTGCATCGAGCAGACCGGTATCCAACCGCTTCCCAAGACGGCTTGGCCCGAATACTTCGAGCGACTCGCCTCCGCCTACTTCTGCATCTCGCCGCGCGGAAACGGCATCGATTGCTATCGGACGTGGCAAGCGCTGCACGTCCGGACGATCCCGGTCGTGACGAGGAGCCTTCTCACCGAGCACCATCCCGAGATACCGATGATCGTGCTGGACGACTGGGCGGACTTTCGGTCGATCGATTTCTCGCCGGAGCTCTACCAGCGCACCTGGGGCACCTGGGATCCGGCCGAGATAAGCCTTCCGCGCTACCTCGACCGCATCAAGGCGACGATTCGGAGCCTCGCAGCTACGGCCAACTCGTCCCCGGCGCTGCCTCTTCGTAGAGCCCGACGAGTGCGCTCGTGGTAGCGCCCTTCGACCAGAGCTCCATCGCTCGCTCACGCGCCGCAGCCCCGACGGATCCGCTGATCTCCGCATCGGCCCGCACCCGCGCGACGGCGGCCCGAAGCGACACGACGTCACCGGGAGGAACGAGGAACCCGGTCACCTCGTCCTCGATCGCGTCGGCGAGGCCGCCCACCTCGCTTGCCACGACCGGCCGGCCGTAGGCCATCGCCTCCCGGGCGACCATGCCGTACCCCTCACGCCGTGACGGAACACAGACGACGGCCGCACGCTCGTAATAGGCGCCGATCTCGGAGGGAGGGACGGAGCCGACGCTCTCGGGTACGCGGATCGGCCCTGCTCCGACGATCACGCGCGGAAGACCCTCGGTGGCCGCGAGGAACTCCTCGATCCCCTTCTCCGCCGACAGCCGCCCGACGAAGAGGACGTGCGCCGGCTCGTCGGGATCTCCTACCCCCTCCGGGATCTCGACCGAGCTCGGAACGACGCGCACCTCGTGCGCGCCGAGCGCGCGTGCTCGCTCGGCGAGGTAGCGGGACGCGCCGATGCCGAACCGCGCACGCCGCAGGATCAGCCGCGCGAGCCACGGCGCCTTCCGTGCCAGCTCGACGTCCGTGCCCCACACCTGCACCACGAACGGCGTCCGCAGCGTCGAGGCGACCGCCCCGGCGGCGAGCCAGTGCGCGTGCACGAGATCGGCCTCGTGTCGCGCAGCTGCACAGCGGAAGTTCCAGAAGAACGCCGGGAGCAGGAGGACGAGCCACGGTCGAGCCTTCAGGTTTCCCACGATCCCGTGGCCGTAGGCGATCCCGAAGTGCCGAAACGACGCCGGCGAGACGACCTCGACCTCGATGCCGCTCCCGCGCGCCGCCGCGACGCCGTCGGCGACGAAGCGGCCGGCCGGATCGCCGGGTCCGCGCGGATACGACGTCGTCAGGACCAGGACCTTCAAGCCTTCAGCTGCGGCCGCGCCGCAGGATGGCGTGCTCGCTGAGCCCGAGGATGCTGAGGAAGAACGCGCCGAACGCTCCCTGGAAGGCTACGGCGACGAGCGTGAGGCCGAGGATCCCCAGACGTGGGTCCTTGATCCCGTCGAAGAACGACACGAGCGTGATCGCCGCACCGATGACGAAGGCGACGCTCGACAGCGCGAGCCCGTCCTCGAGCCGAAAGCGCTTCCACCCGCGCTCGAGGCGATCGTCGTGCTCGCCGAGGTAGATCACCGCGTACGTGCGCGCGAACAATCCGAGCTGGATGACGCCGAGCCCCAGAATGGTCAGGATCGAGAACGTGACCGAGACTCCGGTCCAGTTGTCCGAGAGCTTCCGCATCGAGCCGAGCACGACGAGGCCGACGAAGCCCGCGATCGCAGCGACTCCGCCGGGGAGCAGAAAAAGGTACGCAGGGCTGTACACGAGCATGAAGCGGATATGGCGCCACGCGTCGCTGAAGCGCGAGAGCTTGGAGTCCCCGATGCGCATGCGGTAGCCGATCGGCACCTCGTCGATGCGGAGACGGCGCTTGCCCGCCTTGATCACCATCTCGGAGGCGAACTCCATCCCCGTCGCCGACAGCTGCAGCTGCGGGACGACGTCGCTGCGGATCGCTCTCAGCCCGCAGTGCGCGTCCGAGACACCGCTGCCGAAGAGCAGGTTCAGCATGCCGGTGAGCAGCGGATTGCCGATGTAGCGGTTCGGCCACGGCATTGCGCCTGGCTCGATCTCACCCTTGAACCGCGATCCGAGGACGAGATCCGCTCCGTCGCGCAGCCGCTGAGTGAACTCCCCGAGCCGGTCGAGCGGATAGGTGCCGTCCGCGTCGGCCATCAGCACGTACCGCCCGCGCGCGGCGGCGAGCCCGGCGAGGTACGCGCTTCCGTATCCACGGCGGCTCTCGGTGATCACGGTCGCACCGGCATCGCGGGCAAGCGCTGCCGAGTCGTCCTCCGACGCGTTGTCGACGACGATGATCTCGCCGCTCAGGCCGGCGGCCCGAAGGGCGTCACGTGCCTCCGCGACGACGTGGGCGATGCCCTCTGCCTCGTTCAGGCACGGGATGACGACGGAGACCTCGGGGCTGCCGCCGGCCTCGGGCTCGGGGCGCGTGCCGGCGCGGTCGTCCGTCTCGAGCACGCGCCTATGGTATTGCGCCGCCTCCGGTGCCATGATCCGCGGCGTGCCACCCTCACGGCCGATGACGCTCAGCGCCGTCGTCGGCATCCTGCTGGCCACGGCGGCCGCGGGGATGCTCCTCGCCCGCCTCCCTGACGCGTTCACGGCCTTCAACTCGAGCGCGAAGGCAGCCGCGGGGAGGAACGAGCTGGGCGGCGCGCTCGCCGCCGCGGACACCGCCGGCATCCACGACGAGTTCGTCCGAGACGCGTTTGCGTACGTTCCCAAGGACGCGCGTTTCGCGGTCGTCCTGCCGGCGGACCAGGCTGCGGCCGAGAAGACCTACGGCGTCAACCCCATCACGTTTCTCGCGGTCTCGCCGATGCTCGAGGACTTCCTCCTCCCGCGGCGGGAGGTGCCGAAGGCGACGCGCGGGACGTACATCCTCTGCTACCTCTGCGACTCCCCGTACTGGGACCATCGCACCCGCTGGCTTGCGAACGATCACGCGGGCGGCCTCGTGGGCTACGTCTACCGATGAGCCTGCTCGGCGTCGTCGCGCTCAACCTGCTGTTCCTCGTCGCGGGCAGCGGAATCCTCTGGGGGATACGCGGCTGGTCGACGTGGCGCGAGTATGGGGCGCTCGGCGGCATCGCCTACATGTCCGGCCTCTCTGCCGTGTGCGCGCTCGCGACGCTGGTCCCGATCTGGGGCGGCAGCCTTTCGGCAGCGGTGATCCTCGGCGTTTGCGCCGCTGTCGGCATCGCCGGGCTCGCGCTCGGAGTCCGGAAACGCCGGCCGCTGCCGACACGGGCGGCCCCGTGGAAGGCAGGATCGCCGTGGGACTACGTCCCGCTCGGCCTCGGGCTCGTCGTCGCCTCGCTCTTCGTCGCGTTCTTCCGGGTCGCGCGCATCCAGCCGCTCACCAGCTGGGATGCCTGGGGCTTCTGGATGACGAAGGCGAAGGCGATCTACTACTTCGGGGGGCTCGATCCGGACTTCTTCCGTCACCTCTGGGGGCCGAGCTACCCGCTGCTCGAACCGGTGCTCGCGGCGATGAACTTCCGCTTCATGGGCTCCGCTGACACGACGACGCTCGGCGTCCAATGGTGGCTGCTCGCCGTGGGGCTCGTGTGGGCCGCCGCGGGCCTCCTGCGCCGCATCGCACCCGCGATTCCGACGTGGCTCTTCCTCGCGCTCTTCGTCGTCCTCCCGGAGCTGGACCGGCGGCTGCTCGAGCGGAAGGCGGACTTGCCGCTCGACAGCTTCTTCGCGCTCTCCGCCTGCGCCCTGCTCGCGTGGATCATCAGCGGCGAGAGCTGGCTGCTCGCCGTCTACGGACTGACGCTGTCGGCGACGCTCCTGACCAAACGCGAGGGACAGCTGCTCGCGGTCTGTCTCGTCGTCGCAGGGGTGGCCGCGGCAGGCATCCGCAGCCGAAGAACGTGGCTCGGGGTCGCGGGCGTGGCCGTGCTTGCGTATCTCCCCGGGATCCCGTGGCGCATCTGGTGGACGTCACGCCACCTCATGTCGGACACGCCCCCGGGCGGCCTGCTGCACGCGACGTTCAAGAACATCGACAAGGCGCCGCAGGCGTTCCACCTCGTCCTCCGCCTGCTCTTCGAGTACCAGCTCTGGCTGGCCGCAACCCCGCTCGCTCTCGTCGCGGCGCTCGTCTGCCTCGGGCAAGCCGACCGCCGGCCGGCGATCTTCTTCCTGCTGCTGTTCGGCCTCGCCTTCGTCGGCTGGGCGTGGGAGAACTGGGCCTACGTCTCGCCCAGCCTGCCGATCTCCACCGTCCCGGCCGTCAATCCGACGAACAGGACCGTCGGATCGCTCGTGCTCCTGTCGATCGTGACCGCGCCGGTCTTGATCGGCCAGCTCCTCGCTCAGCGCGCCCCGCGGGAGGCGGTCGTGCCCCTGCTCGCGAACACCACGGGCAGCGCGAGCGCGAGCGCGACGAAGCCGTAGAAGTAATAGAACTGCATGGTCAGGTA
>Ga0070741_10005355_pt1 | contig 28602 bp, 24 predicted proteins | sample Coa_R1_4_FD_66440 | JGI IMG/M metagenome (GOLD analysis project Ga0070741, IMG submission 66440) | Surface soil microbial communities from Centralia Pennsylvania, which are recovering from an underground coalmine fire - Coalmine... | ecosystem: Environmental > Terrestrial > Soil > Unclassified ... | reverse complement strand
CCCCCCAAACTGGGAGGGTAACTGTCCGCAATCTTTCCGTGCCACCTTCGGAGCCGTTGCTCAATACGGGGGTTAGCCCCAGAGCCGGCGCGCCCGATGCGACGTACTCTGGAAAGGACCGACGGGAGGCGCGGATGTCTGGCAGTGACAAGGTCATCTGGCTGGTGTGTTGCGGGGGGCTGACCGGACTCGGCCTGATAATGAGCTGGCTGATGGCGCGCAGGCGCGGCACCCGTGCGGGTATGCAGTGGGCTGGCTGGTCGCTGCTGCCGCTGGCGGTCTACCTCACCGGCGCGGACGAGATGTTCTGGAAGATCGGCGTCGCGATCGGGGATTTCGCCAAGGGCTTCGCGTTCTCCCCGCGGGTGTGGTCCGGTATCGCGCTGGCCGGGCTGGCGTTCGTGCTGCTCGTCTCGTCCGGCGCGGTGCGCGGCCGCAAGCAGGTGAAGCAGGGCAAGGACACCGGGCCCGTGGGCGCCGGCAGTGCCCCGGGTACGCAGCTGGCGGCCACTCAGCCCGCGCCCGCCAAGCTGCCTCAGCGGCGCAAGCCGGCCGCGGCATCGGGCGACGATGACATGAATGAGGTGGAGGAGATCCTCCGCCGCAGGGGCATCAGCTGAGCCAAATCTTCTGGCGCAATTGCCCCGCGGCGGAAATCCAGATCGCTCCTATCAGTCTAAATCTCGCCAGCCACACACACCTCTGTAGCCTCGTAGGTCCAATAGGACTCTCTATCACCTCTTGTAACAAGTGGTGACAAACCGGGACGACTTTAATCACGATCACGCTACGAGTACCCCTGAGGTCTGGTGTCCACGCGTGCAATAGCGCAGTCTCACTACATATAGGCCGTGGCGTCCAAATACGGAGCCCCACGGATAGTTGGGGGTGTCCGATCGGGGGCCCGGCCTTGTACGGAGAGTGACAGGATCCCGGACAGCAGATTGGTTGCCTTACGATGGCCGTGCCTATCGATGTGACCACTGGCCCCGGCGGGCCGCCGGAGGCTGGCGCCACGTCCAGCGGGCGCGCCATCGAGGGTCGCTCGCTCGGCCAGATCGCGTGGCTGCGCCTGCGGCGTGACAAGGTCGCGATGGGCGGCGGCATCGTCGTCGTGCTCCTGATCCTGGTGGCCATCATCGGCCCGCATGTGGTGGGGAACCCCGATCTCTACCACTCGAACCTGGTGGACCCGACGGTCCTGCGGCCGACCGGGTCGTTCGGCGGCATCAGCTTGGCGCACCCGCTCGGCGTGGAGCCGGAGAACGGCCGTGACGTGCTGGCCCGCATCGTGGTTGGCACGCAGTACTCGCTGCTGATAGCGTTCCTCGCTACCGCGCTCTCGGTGATCATCGGCACATTCTTCGGCATCATCGCCGGCTACTTCGGCGGCTGGGTGGACGCGGTCATCGCCAGGACGATGGACGTGTTCCTCGCCTTCCCGCTGCTGCTGTTCGCGCTGGCGCTGGCCAACGTCATCCCGTACAGCGCCTTCGGCCTGTCGGGCAACACGCTGAAGATCGCGGTCATGGTGTTCGTGATCGGCTTCTTCGCGTGGCCCTACCTCGGCCGGATCATCCGCGGCCAGACGCTGTCGCTGCGGGAGCGGGAGTTCGTCGACGCGGCGCGCAGCCTGGGCGCGCGCGGGCCGTACATCCTGTTCCGCGAGCTGCTGCCGAACCTGGTGGCGCCGATCCTGGTCTACGCGACGTTGCTCGTCCCAGCCAACATCCTGTTCGAAGCCGCCCTGGACTACCTCGGGGTCGGCCTGTACGTACCCACCCCCACCTGGGGGCAGATGCTCTCCATCGCGGTCACCAATCAGTACTGGCAAATCGACCCGTGGTACATGCTTATGCCCGGGCTAGCGATATTCATCACGGTAATGGCATTCAACCTATTCGGCGACGGTCTGCGCGACGCCCTGGATCCGAAGACCCGGTAACCCAGTGTCGTCCGCTCGGCCATGCATAGTTAACAGGAGGCGTTTCACGGTATGAAGAGACGCGGCACTATCGCGACAGCGACCGCCGCCGCTCTTGCGGCGCTAGTCGTTACTGCCTGCAGCAGCGGCGGAACCAGCACCACCGGCACAGGCTCGTCAGGAAATACCACGTCGGCGAACTTCTTCAACAAGGGCATCACCCAGGTGATGAACCCGTCCACCCACAAGGGCGGGACCCTTACGTACGAATCCCACGCGGCCCCAGACTCGTTCGACGGCGGCAACACGTACTACGCGTGGGTGCTGAACTTCAGCCGGCTGTATGAAATGGCGATGTTCACCTACAAGTCCTGCCCGGGTCAGTGCGGCCTCACCCTGGTGCCGCGCCTGGCGACCGACATGGGCACGGCTAGCCCCGACGGCAAGACGTGGACCTTCCACATCCAGTCCGGCGTCAAGTACGAGAACGGCCAGACGGTCACCGCCTCGGACGTCAAGTACGCGATCGAGCGGACCTATGACCGTTCGGTGATGGCCAACGGCCCGACGTACTACCAGGCGATCCTCACGGATCCGACCTACCCGGGGCCGTACAAGGACAAGTCCCCGAACAAGATGGGGCTCACCGCGATCGACGTGCCGAACGCGACCACGCTGGTGTTCCACCTTCAGTCGGCGTTCCCGGACCTGCCGTACGTGCTGGCGTTCCCGAGCACCGCCCCGGTGCCGCCGAGCGCGGACACCGGCGCCAACTACCAGCTGCACCCGCTGGCCACCGGCCCGTACAAGTTCCAGACCTACCAGCTGAACAAGCAGCTGACCCTGGTGCCCAACCCGCAGTGGAACGCGTCCACTGACCCGCAGGCCAAGCAGCTGGCCAGCAAGATCGTCATGAACCTGAACGTGAACCAGGCCAACATCGACAGCCTGCTGCTGACCAACCAGGCTCAGGTTGACGCCGGCGGCGTCGGCGTCGGCCCGGCGGCACAGGCGAAGATCGAGACGAACTCGACCTACAAGGCCGACGCCGTCAACCCGATCAACGGGTTCGCGAGGTTCGTGTACATCGACACCAAGGTGCCGCCGTTCAACAACCTGCACTGCCGCGAGGCGGTGGAGTACGCGGCGAACAAGACCACGCTCCAGGACGCATGGGGCGGCCCGATCGCGGGCGGCCAGATCGCCAGCACGGTGAACCCGCCGAACATCATCGGTTTCCAGAAGTTCGACCTGTACAACGCGCTGAGCCAGCCGAACGGCGATGTACAGGACGCCAAGACCCAGCTCCAGCAGTGCGGCCAGCCCAACGGGTTCAGCACCACGATGGGCTACCGGAACGACAACCCGCAGGAGACCGCGGCGGCGACCGCGCTGCAGGCGTCGTTGCAGCAGGTAGGCATCAAGCTGACGCTGAAGGGCTTCGCCGGCGGTACCTACTACACCAGCTTCTGCGGAGACCCGGCCTATGTGCACTCGCACAGCCTCGGGCTCTGCGCGGGCGGCTGGGGTGCCGACTGGCCGAACGGCTACGGCTTCCTTGACGAGCTGAGCAACGGCAACGCGATCGCGGCGACCGGCAACACGAACATCGAGGAGCTCAACGACTCGGTGATCAACAACCTGTTCGCCAAGGCGAACACGCTCACCGGTTCGGCCAGGGACGCGCTCTGGGCACAGATCGATCACCAGATCATGACCGACGCGGGCATCCTGCCCGAGGTCTACCAGAAGTCGCTGATCTATGTCCCGCCGTCGGCGACGAACGTCTACGTCCAGACCTACTACGGCATGCTCAACTACCTCACGATAGGTATGAGTTCCGGTTCCTGACGGCTCGAGCGTAGAGAGCAGGTGAAGACGCTGCCGCCGGGCGGAGTCCCGTCCGGCGGCAGCGTCACACACGATGATCTTCTTCATCATCCGGCGGCTCTTCATGACCGTGTTCTTGCTGCTGGTCGTCAGCCTGGTCACGTTCGCGATCTTCTTCCTGGTGCCGCGGCTAGCCGGGCAGACCGCCTATCAGCTCGCCGCGCAGTACGTCGGCAAGAACCCGATCCCGTCCGAGATCAAGACCGTCGAGACCAAGCTCGGCCTGAACGCCCCGGTGTGGCTGCAGTACGGCCGCTACATCAAGGGGATCATCTTCGGTACCCACTACAACGCCGGTCCCGACGTCAGCTACTGCCCGTTCCCGTGCTTCGGTTACTCATTCCGTAATCAGCAGCCGGTCTGGCCGCAGCTGATGAGCGACGCGCCGGTGACGGTCTCGCTGGCCGTCGGCGCGGGCGTGCTGTGGCTGATCGGCGGCGTGGCCATCGGCGTCGTGTCGGCGCTGCGCAAAGGCTCGTTCTTCGACCGGTTCTCCATGGGCATGGCGCTGGCTGGCGTGTCGCTGCCGATCTTCTTCACCGGATTGCTGGCGCTCACGCTATTCAGCTATAAGTGGCAGATCTTCCCTAATGTGCATTTCGTCAGCCTGACCGCCAACCCGGTGCAGTGGGCGAAGAACCTCGTGCTGCCGTGGATTGTGCTGGCGTTCCAGTACGCCGCGCTCTACGCCCGGATCACCAGGGCCGGCATGCTGGAGACGATGGGGGAGGACTACATCAGGACGGCCAGAGCCAAGGGCCTGCCGGAGCGGCGCGTGATCCTGAAACACGGGCTGCGGTCCACGCTCACGCCGATCGTCACGATCTTCGGCATGGACCTCGGCCTGCTGCTCGGCGGCGCGATCTTGACCGAGACGGTCTTCTCCATGCAGGGCCTGGGGTACTTCACCTTCCTGGCCATCCAGAACCAGGACCTGCCCGAGATCATGGGCGTGGTGCTGCTGGCCTCGTTCTTCATCATCATCGCCAACCTGATCGTGGACATCCTGTACACGATCATCGACCCGAGGGTCCGTATCTGATGCCGCCAACGGCCATGCTCGAGGTCCGCGACCTGCGGATCCACTTCCAGACCGATGACGGCCTGGTGAAGTCCGTGGATGGCGTCTCGTTCACGCTGGAGCGCGGCAGCACGCTCGGCATCGTGGGCGAGTCCGGGTCCGGCAAGTCGGTCACCAGCCTCGGCATCATGGGCCTCAACACCGGCAAGAACGCCACGACAACCGGCGAGATCTGGCTGGACGGCGAGGAACTGGTCAGCGCCAGCGCGAGCCGCGTCCGTGAGCTGCGCGGCAGCAAGATGGCGATGATCTTCCAGGACCCGCTGTCCTCGCTGCACCCGTACTTCCGGGTCGGCGACCAGATCATGGAGGCCTACCGGCTGCACAACGACGTGTCAAAGCAGGTCGCCCGCAAGCACGCGATCGACCTGCTCGGCCGTGTCGGCATCCCGCAGCCGTCCGTCCGGGTCGACGACTACCCGCATCAGTTCTCCGGCGGCATGCGGCAGCGCGCGATGATCGCGATGGCGCTGTCCTGCGATCCCGAACTGCTGATCGCCGACGAGCCGACCACGGCGCTGGACGTTACCGTCCAGGCCCAGATCCTCGACCTGATCTCCGGCCTCCAGGAGGAGTTCGGCTCCGCGGTCATCATGATCACCCACGACCTCGGCGTGGTCGCGGAGCTGTCCGACGACATCCTGGTGATGTATGCGGGCCGGGTGGCCGAGTACGGCTCGGCCGCCGACATCTTCGGACGCCCTGGCCATCCGTACACCTGGGGACTGCTCGGCTCGATGCCGCGGCTGGACCGGGACAAGACCGAACGGCTGATTCCCATCCCGGGCACGCCGCCGAGCCTGATCCGGGTCCCGCCCGGTTGCCCGTTCCATCCGCGCTGCGGATACACCGGGCTCACCGGCGGCCGCTGCCCCACAGAGGTGCCGCTGCTGCGCGATGTGGTTAGCCTGGGACACAAGGCTGCGTGTCACCTGACCGCCGAGGACCGGACCAGGCTGTGGGCCGAGCTGTCGGCCGGCGTGGTGCCGGCCGAGGCGGAAGTGCATGCCGAGACGGAGTTCACCCCAGGCGCGCCGACGTCGCCGAGCGAAGCAGAGGCAGAGGCATGACCGAGCGAACCGAGGAATCACAGGGCGCGGTAGCCGCCGCGACCGGTACCGCGGTCGACGCCGCCAACGGCTCCGGCGCCCTGCTCACGGTGCGCGGGCTCAAGCGCTACTTCCCGGTGACCAGGGGCGTCGTGTTCCGGCACGCGGTGGGCCAGGTGCAGGCGGTGGACGGCATCGACCTGTCCGTGTCACAGGGCCAGACGCTCGGCCTGGTCGGTGAGTCCGGCTGCGGGAAGACCACCACCGGACGATTGCTCACCAGGCTCGACGAGCCGACCGGCGGCAGCATCGTCTTCGACGGCGTGGACATCACCCACCTGCGGCAGGGCCGGATGCGGCCGCTGCGGCGGGAGATCCAGATGATCTTCCAGGACCCGTACTCGTCGCTGAACCCGCGGCAGACCGTCGGCGCGATCATCGGCGCGCCGTTCCGGCTTCAGCGCATCCGACCAGAGGGCGGGATCAAGCGGGCGGTCCAGGACATCCTCGATCTGGTCGGCCTCAACCCAGAGCACTACAACCGGTACCCGCATGAGTTCTCCGGCGGCCAGCGGCAGCGCATCGGCATCGCGCGCACGCTGGCGCTGCGGCCGAAGCTGATCGTGGCCGACGAGCCGGTGTCCGCCCTCGACGTGTCGATCCAGGCACAGGTGGTCAACCTGCTCGAGGACCTCCAGGACGAGCTCGGTCTGACGTACGTAGTGATCGCGCACGACCTGTCCGTGGTCCGGCACATCTGCGACGAGGTCGCGGTCATGTACCTCGGCAAGATCGTGGAGAAGGCGAAGCGGGACTCCCTGTACTCGGCGCCGATGCACCCGTACACGGTCGCGCTGATGTCCGCGGTCCCGGTGCCCGAGCCGGCCCGTGGTGAGTCAGGACAGCGCGTTCGGCGGGAGCGGATCAGACTGACCGGCGACGTGCCGAGCCCGCTCAACCCGCCGCCCGCCTGCCGGTTCCACACCCGGTGCTGGAAGGCCCAGGAGATCTGCCGCACCGAGGAGCCGCCGCTCACCGAGCTGATCACCGGCCACCACGTGGCGTGCCACTTCCCGGAGAACGTCCCCGCGTCGGCCGCGAGCGGAACGTAACGCGTTTTCCCTGAGGAACACCCGGGAGCCCAGCCACAGGAACACCGCGGCCATGACGACCGCGACCACGATGCCCTCGATGACGATCGTGTTGAAGTAGTGCCCGGTGTACGCCTCGCGCATCGCGTCGATGATGTAGCGGAACGGGCTGATCCTGGCGATGCCCTGGAGCCAGCCCGGGCCGAGCGTCATCGGCAGGAAGATCCCGGACAACAGCAGGAGCGGCACGACGATCGTGTTCACCATGGGCGCGAACGCGTCCTCGCTCTTGAGCAGCAGGCCGGCCGCGTAGGAAATCGAGGCCAGCCCGATCGCGGTCAGCACGATGAAGCAGAAGCCGAACAGCACCGCGCCGGCCGGCGCGCGCAGCCCGAACGCGAGGCCGACCAGGATCAGCACCGCCGCTTGAACGACCAGCGTGACCACGTCGCGCAGCACCCGCCCGGACATGATGGCGAGCCTGCTCACCGGCGTGACGCGGAACCGCTCGATCACGCCTGCCCGCCAGTCGGCGATGATCGTGAAGCCGACGAACGTGGAGCCGAACAGGCCCAGCTGAATCAGCAGCCCGGGCACGAAGAAGTCGTAGGCGTTCCCGCCGGCCCCGGTGCCCAGCGCCTCGGCGGGCAGGTGGGTGAGCAGCGGGCCCATCAGCGCCAGATACAAGATCGGCTGGGTCAGCCCGATTATGACCCACGCGGGGTTGCGCAGCGCGAGCCGCTCCTGGCGGCGGAAGATCATCAGCGTGTCACGCAGGAAGGACATCGCGCTCCTTAGGAGGGGAATCGTCGCGCAGTGAGCGCCCGGTCAGCGTGAGGAACACGTCGTCCAGCGTCGGCCGGGCCAGGCTGATCGACTGAAGTGTGACCCCGGCGCCATCCAGCACGCGCAGCAGCGCGGGCAGCGCCTCCTCGCCGTGCTCCACGGTGAGCTTGATCGCATCGTCCGCCTCGCTGATCTCGCGCACCACCGGCTGGGCCGCCAGCAGCTTGGTGGCGGCCAAGCTAGCGCCGTTCACCCGGAGCGTGACGAGGTCACCGGAGATCCGCCGCTTCAGCTCGTCGGGTGTGCCCTCGGCGACGATCATCCCGTGGTCGATGATGAACACCCGGTCGCACAGGGTGTCCGCCTCCTCGAGGTAATGCGTGGTGAGGAAGACGGTGGTGCCGAGTTCGGTCCGCAGCCTGCCGATGTGCTCCCACAGGTTGCTGCGGCTCTGCGGGTCAAGGCCGGTCGTCGGCTCGTCAAGGAACACCAGCGGCGGCCGGTGCACGAGGCCGAGCGCGATCTCCAGGCGGCGCCGCTGCCCGCCGGACAGCGTCTTCACCAGCCGCTTCTCCAGGCCCGCCAGGTCCAGCTGGGCGATCAGCCGCGCCGCACGGCTGGCGCCCTCGGCGGGCGCGATGCCGTATAGCGCCGCCTGATCGGTGAGCTCCTCGATGACCAGGCAGGACGGGTCCGTGCCGCCCATCGTCATGCCGATGGCCTGGGGCACGTAGCCGATCCGGCGGCGCACGCCGAGCGGGTCGTGCAGCAGGTCGGCCCCGGCCACCGTGGCGGTACCGGCGGTCGGCCGCAGCAGCGTGGTGAGCATCCGCAGCGTGGTGGTCTTGCCCGCGCCGTTCGGGCCGAGGAACCCGACGATCTCGCCCTCGGTCACGGTCAGGTCCACCCCGCGGACCGCCTCGACCGTGCGCTTCCTGCTGGTGAAGGTGCGCGCCAGCCCGCGTGCCTCGATAATCCCCATGCCGGCCCTTCCGGTTGCTCGCCTGGTAGCGCCGCGAGCAGCTTGTCGAAGTCGTCGTGCCAGGCCACCTCGGCCTCGGCGTGCAGCACGCCGCGTCGCATCACCGCTGCCTCCACCGGCGTCAGGTAACCGGCCGCGAGGCCGCGTTCCCGCTGCGTCTCGAGTTCCCGCGCGCTGATCGCGCACCGGTCCCTCCTGGCCCGCAGCAGGTCGCGCAGTTCCTCGCGGTCCGCGCCCTCGAACGCGAAGGTGAGCGCCACGCCGAGGCCATCCGGCCCGTAGTCCATGCTGCGGATCGCCTGCACCCGCAGCGCGCCGAGCTCAAGCCGGCCGTCGCCGGTGATCGCGTACACAGTACGGGCCGGGCGCCGGCCGATCTGCTCGGTGCGCAGCGCCTCCACCAGGCCTTCGCCCTCCATCAGGCGCAGCTCCCGGTACAGCGCGCCCGGGCTCACCCCGCTCCACTCCCCGGCGTTGGACACGTCGGCGAGACGGCGAATCTGGTGCCCGTGCGTCGGCCCGTACAGGGCAAGCGTGCCCAGCGCCATCAGCCGGGTCAGGTTCACGCGATTAGTATCATGAGACTAATCTCGCGCCGTCAACCGGTTGTCCACCCTCGGCCCCGCGCCCCCGAGCAAGCGCCGGGACGCATGTATACCCCCACCTGGTATATAAGCATTGATCACGAAGACTTTTACGCCCTCCAGCACGCAAAACCCTTCGTGATCATGAACAACCGCATCGATGTGGCGTCCAAAGCCCCGCGGTTTATAGCGATAAATCGGGAAATGTCCGGCGGCATACCCCCGGGGGACTGGCGCTTCGGGGTAAACGGACTGGCGCTTCGGGGTAAACGGACTGGCGCTTCGGGGTAAACGGACGGGCTCTCGGGTAAGCGGACGGGTGCTTCCGGGTAAGCGGACGGGCTCTCGGGTAAGCGGACGGGTGCTTCGGGGTAAGCGGACGGGCTCTCGGGTAAGCGGACGGGTGCTTCTGGGTAACTCGGCGGCTTCGCCGGGCGCCGGGGCCGGGCTGGGTTCGGGCAACGGGGGCAGGGTGCCGCCGAACTCGGGGCAGAACTCCTTGTGGTTGCACCAGTCGCACAGCCGCGACGGACGGGGGCGCCAGTCGCCGGCCTCGCGCGCCCGGGAAATCGCCGCCCACAGGGCATCCACCTTGCGCTCGACCGCGCGCAGGTCGGCCTCGTCCGGCGAGTACCGCAGCACCTGGCCCTCGGCCAGGTACATGAGCTGGAGGACCCGGGGCACGACACCGCGGATCTTCCAGATCACCAGCGCGTAGAACTTCATCTGGAACAGCGCGCTCGCCTCGTAGGCCTCGCGAGGCGCCTTGCCGGTCTTGTAGTCCACGATCCTGATCTCGCCGCCTGGCGCGACGTCGAGCCGGTCGATGTACCCGCGCAACCGCAGGCCCGAAGGCAGCTCCGCCTCGACGAGCAACTCACGTGAAGCGGGTTCCAGACGGCGCGGGTCCTCCAGCGAAAAGTACGCGTCGAGAACGGCGGTGGCCGAGACAAGCCAGTCATGTCGTTCTGATTCAGAAGGAAAGAGGGCGGCGAGCTCGGGAGAGTCCTCGGCCAGACGGTCCCACTCCGGCTCCAGCAGGGTCCGGGCTGCCTCCGGGGTCCTGGCATCCGCCGGCAGGTCGAACAGCCGCTCCAGGGCGGCGTGCACCAGGGTGCCGCGGGCCGTGGCCTCGGTCGGCGGCTCGGGCAGCCGGTCGATGACCCGGAACCGGTACAACAGCGGACATGTCATGAAGTCGGCCGCGCGGGACGGTGAGAGGGACGGCCCACGCGGCGCCACCGCGATCTCGGCCGGCTCGGCCGGCTCAGCCGACGGTGCCAGTGTCTGCTCCACATCAGCACCGTACGGCAAGCCACCGACATTCGGCCGCCGTGCTGGCTAAGCCGGCGCGCCGGCGGCCGCGCGCGCCACTGGCCAGAACCCGTCCGAAGGCACGTAGCATCGGGTATGTGACGGACCAGCCCGATCCCCCGGAGGAGCGGGAGACACAACGCGCACGGCCTGGACGCCCTGAGCCGGGTCTGGTCCTTGCGCGGCCGTTCGGCATCCCGGTCATCATCTCGCCGTACTGGTTCGTCATCGCCGGCGTGTTCATCTTCATTTATGCCCACGACCTGGCCTCGACGCTGCACGGCAGCGCGCGGTACTTCGTGGCGGCGGCGTTCGTCCTGCTGCTCTACGGGTCCGTGCTGCTGCACGAGCTTGGCCACTCGCTGACCGCGCGCGGGTACAAGCTGCCGGTGCGCCGGATCGTGCTGTACCCGCTGGCCGGCATCTCCGAGATCGGAGAGCGCCAGTCGCCGGGCAAGGAGTTCGTGGTGTCCGCCGCGGGCCCGGCGACGTCGCTGGCCCTGGCGGCCGTCGGCTTCTGCCTGTCGCACTTCGTCGCGCACGGCACCGTGGCCGGCACGGTGATCCTCGAGCTGTGGTGGGCGAACCTGATCGTCGGCCTGTTCAACCTGCTGCCCGGCCTGCCGCTGGACGGCGGCGTGATGCTGCGCGCGGTGATCTGGCGGATCACCGGCAAGGCCTCCCAGTCCACGATCACCGCCGCGTGGATCGGGCGCGGGCTCGCGGTCGCGCTGGTCGTGGCGCCGATTGTCGTCGGCGTGTCGACCCACAGGTCCGCGGACATGATGAGCGAGCTGTGGCTGGTGCTGATCGCCGCGTTCATGTGGGCCGGCGCCACGCAGTCGATCAAGGCCACGAAGTTCCGCGACCGGGTGCCCACGGTGCAGGCTCGCCGTCTGGCCCGCAAGGCGATCTCGGTGACCGCGGCCACACCGCTCGCGGAGGCGATCAGGCGGGCCGAGGAAAGCCAGGCCCGCGCCGTCGTCGTGGTCGACCACGAGGACAAGCCGATCGCGATACTGAACGAGTCCGCGGTGATGGCCACCCCGCCGCAGCGCCGCCCGTGGATCGAGGCGGGCACGCTGGCGCGCAGCCTGGAGCCGAGCCTGGTGCTGCCCGCCGACCTGTCCGGCATGGCGCTGCTGAACGCGGTTGCCCGCGCGCCGGCCTCCGAGTACCTGCTGGTCGAGCCCTCCGGCCAGGTGTACGGCGTGCTCGCGGCGCGCGACATCGACCTGGCCTTCGCTGGGGTATAAAGGGTCATGCTGCAAGCCGGCGACCTCGTCCAGCTGACCGACCCGAAAGGGCGGCGGCACCTGCTCACGCTGCGGCCTGGCGGCGTGTTCCACACCCATCGCGGCGCGCTCAACCACGACGACATCATCGGCGGCCCAGACGGTAACGTAGTGCGTTCGATCGGTGGCACTCCGTATGTCGTGTTCCGGCCGCTGCTCGCCGACTACACGCTCGCCATGCGGCGCGGCGCCGCCGTCGTGTACCCCAAGGACGCGGCCCAGATCGTCGCGATGGCCGACGTGTTCCCTGGCGCCCGGGTGCTGGAGGCCGGCGCGGGCTCCGGCGCGCTGTCCTGCTGGCTGCTGCGGGCCGTGGGGCCGGAGGGCTCGGTGGTGTCCTTCGAGCGCCGGCCGGACTTCGCGGAGATCGCCCAGCGCAACGTTGCCGAGTTCTTCGGCGCCGCCCCGGACACTTGGAAACTGGTATGCGGCGACCTTGATCCTGGTCCGGGGGATTTCGACCGTGTCGTGCTGGACATGCTCGCTCCCTGGGACCAGGCGGAGACGGCGGCCGCCGCGCTGCTCCCCGGCGGGCTGGCTTGCTGCTACGTGGCCACCACCACCCAGCTGTCCAGAACCGTGGAGACCTTCCGCGCCCACGGAGGTTTCGACGAGCCCGCTGCCTGGGAATCGATGGTGCGCGGCTGGCATGTGGAAGGGCTCGCGGTGCGGCCAGAGCACCGCATGGTGGGCCATACCGGCTTTCTGGTGACCGCGCGGCGCCTGGCTCCTGGGGTTGTCCCGGCGCCCCGCCGGCGCCGTCCGGCCAAGTCGTCAGAAGAGCCGGAGGCATAACGACTGTGGTGCATCTGCCCGGTAATACCGGCCGGCAGGTTAGGGAACGGCCCCGGGTAGGTAATGTCTAGTTAGCGGGACAAGGACGGAGGTGAGGGTCGTGGCGATCAGAGACAGCGACAGCGGACGTTCCTCGCGGCACGAAGAAGAGGTCAAGAGCCTTACCGCGCAGATCTCCATCCTTGACGAGGAGATCGCGGTACTGCGGCGACGTCTGTCCGACGGGCCGCGGCAGGTTCGGATGCTCGAGGACCGGCTGCACGAGACCGAGGCGAGCCTGTCCGGGGTCACGTCGCAGAACGAGCGGCTTGCCGCCACGCTGCGCGAGGCGCGGGACCAGATCGTCGCGCTCAAGGAGGAGGTCGACCGGCTGGCGCAGCCGCCATCCGGGTTCGGCATCTTCCTGGCGCCGTGCGAGGACGGCACCGCCGACGTGTTCACCGGCGGCCGGAAGATGCGCGTGAACGTGTCGCCGAACGTCGAGCTCGACGACCTGCGCGCGGGCCAGGAAGTGGTGCTGAACGAGGCGCTGAACGTGGTGCTCGCGCAGGGCTACGAGACGGCCGGCGAAGTCGTCATGCTCAAGGAGCTGCTCGCCGACAGCGAGCGGGCCCTGGTGATCTCGCACGCCGACGAGGAGCGCGTGGTCCGGCTGGCCGAGCCGCTGCTGCAAGAGACGCTGCGGGCCGGCGACTCACTGCTGCTCGAGCCGCGGTCCGGATACGTGTACGAGCGCATCCCGAAGGCCGAGGTCGAGGAGCTCATCCTCGAGGAAGTCCCGGACATCTCCTACCACGACATCGGCGGCCTGTCCGCGCAGATCGAGCAGATCAGGGACGCGATCGAGCTGCCGTATCTGCACGCGGACCTGTTCAAGGAGCACCAGCTGCGCCCGCCGAAGGGCGTGCTGCTGTACGGCCCGCCCGGCTGCGGCAAGACGCTGATCGCGAAGGCGGTGGCGAACTCCCTGGCCAAGCAGGTCGCGGAAAAGACAGCGGCGGCCGGCGAGGACGCGCCAGCCGGGGCCGGCCCGGGCAAGAGCTTCTTCCTGAACATCAAGGGCCCGGAGCTGCTGAACAAGTACGTCGGCGAGACCGAGCGGCACATCCGGCTGGTGTTCCAGCGCGCCAGGGAGAAGGCGTCGGAGGGCATGCCGGTCATCGTGTTCTTCGACGAGATGGACTCGATCTTCCGCACCCGCGGGTCCGGCGTGTCGTCGGACGTGGAGAACACGATCGTGCCCCAGCTGCTGTCCGAGATCGACGGCGTGGAGGGCCTGGAGAACGTCATCGTGATCGGCGCCTCGAACCGCGAGGACATGATCGACCCGGCGATCCTGCGGCCAGGCCGGCTGGACGTCAAGATCAAGATCGAGCGCCCGGACGCGGAGGCGGCCAAGGACATCTTCTCGAAGTACGTGCTCACCGAGCTGCCGCTGCACCCGGACGATGTCTCCGAGCACGGCGGGTCGGCTGCGGCCACCGTGACCGCGATGATCCAGCGCGTGGTGGAGCGGATGTACACCGAGACCGAGGAGAACAGGTTCCTCGAGGTCACCTACGCCAACGGTGACAAGGAAGTGCTGTACTTCAAGGACTTCAACTCCGGCGCGATGATCGAGAACATCGTGGCGCGAGCCAAGAAGATGGCGATCAAGGAGTTCCTGGACACCGGGCAGAAGGGACTGCGGGTCGCGCACCTGCTGGCCGCGTGCGTTGACGAGTTCAGCGAGAACGAGGACCTGCCGAACACCACGAACCCCGACGACTGGGCACGGATCTCCGGTAAGAAGGGCGAGCGGATCGTCTACATCAGGACGCTGGTCTCCGGCAAGAGCGGCACCGAGGCCGGCCGCTCGATCGACACAGTCGCCAACACCGGGCAGTATCTATAGATGCGAGCCTCCCTACGGGCCGCTTCGAGGCAGTGCCTTCACCTCGTCGCTCCTCGCTTCGCTGCGGGGCTCCTCGGGTCAGGCACTGCCGCGGCCCTTCGGTGCGGCTCGCATGGGTGTGCTCCGCACGCCGTGTCACGGCGCAGCCGCGCGATTAGCACGTTAGGCTGCTTGGTATGAGCGTTATTCGCGTGATGGGCACCGAAACCGAGTACGGCATTTCCGTGCCCGGACAACCAGGTGCCAACGCGATGGTGACCTCGTCACAGATCGTGAACGCGTACCAGGCGGCCACCGCGGCCAGGGCCAGGCGGGCCAGGTGGGACTTCGAAGAGGAGAACCCGCTGCGCGACGCGCGCGGGTTCGACCTCGCTCGCGAGTCCGCGGACTCCTCTCAGCTGACCGACGAGGATCTGGGACTGGCCAACGTCATCCTCACCAACGGCGGCCGGCTGTACGTCGACCACGCGCACCCGGAGTATTCCGCGCCGGAGTGCACGAACCCGATGTCGGTGGTGATCTGGGACAAGGCGGGGGAGCGGATCATGGCCGAGGCGGCGTCCAAGGCCGCCACCGTGCCGGGCACCGCGCCGATCCAGCTGTACAAGAACAACACCGACAACAAGGGCGCCTCGTACGGCTGTCACGAGAACTACCTGATGCGGCGGTCCACGCCGTTCGCTGACATCGTGCGGTTCCTCACCCCGTTCTTCGTGTCCCGCCAGGTGGTGTGCGGGGCCGGCCGGGTCGGCATCGGCGCTGACGGGCGCGGCGCCGGCTTCCAGATCAGCCAGCGGGCGGACTTCTTCGAGGTCGAGGTCGGGCTCGAGACGACGCTCAAGCGCCCGATCATCAACACCCGCGACGAGCCGCACGCGGACCCGGAGAAGTACCGCCGGCTGCACGTGATCATCGGCGACGCGAACATGAGCGAGATCAGCACCTACCTCAAGGTGGGCACGACCTCGCTGGTGCTGGCGATGATCGAGGACAAGTTCTTCGGCGTCGACCTGTCCGTGGAAGCGCCGGTGGCCGAGCTGCGCGCGGTGTCCCACGACCCGGCGCTGCGGCGGCTGCTGACGCTGCGAGACGGCCGGAAGATGACCGCCGTGCAGCTCCAGTGCGAATACCTGGAACTGGCCCGCAAGTACGTGGAGGACAGGTACGGGGCCGACGTGGACCCGGTCACCGCGGACGTGCTCGACCGCTGGGAGTCGGTGCTCACCCGGCTCGCCGAGGACCCGATGCAGCTGTCCCGCGAGCTGGACTGGGTGGCCAAGCTCGAGTTGCTCGAGGGCTACCGGAGCCGGGACGGGCTGTCCTGGGATCATCCCAAGCTCCAGCTGTTCGACCTCCAGTACTCCGACGTCCGGCTGGAGCGCGGCCTGTACAACCGGCTGGCGGCCCGTGGCCGGATGGTCCGGCTGACCGACGACGCCACCGTGGCCGCGGCCGTGGAGAACCCGCCGGAGGACACCAGGGCCTTCTTCCGCGGCCGGTGCCTGCGGCAGTACCCCGACTCGGTGGCCGCCGCGTCCTGGGATTCGGTCATTTTCGACATACCGGGCAGGGAGTCGCTCCAGCGGGTGCCGACCCTGGAGCCGCTGCGCGGCACCCGGGTGCACGTCGGTGAGCTGCTCGATCGCTGCCGCACCGCCGCCGAGCTGGTGGCCGCGCTGACTGGGCACGACTAGCCCGGTCCCGTTGCGGGTAGTCCCCGGGATCGCGAGTTCGTACCGATTTCGGCTGACAGGATTGCGCGGGACTGTCCCGGGTGACGATAGCGTTGGGGAAGACGGAGGTAGTGAAATGGCAACCAAGGACACCGGCGGTCAGCGGCAGACGACACGGCGTGCCGAGGAGACCGAGGAAACCGAGACTGGCACCACCGAGGAGCAGCGGGAACGCCGGGAGAAGCTCTCCGACGACGTCGACGCGATCCTCGACGAAATTGACGAGGTCCTCGAGGAGAACGCCGAGGAGTTCGTCCGCTCGTACGTCCAGAAGGGCGGCCAGTAAGGTCCGGTGTGGCGGGGCCTTGGCTTTTGGCCTTGGTCGACTTGGCCGGTCCGCCGGTCCGCCGGTTCGCCGTGAGCGGACAACGGATTGCGCTGCCGGCTTCGCCAGGGCAGTAGGGTCAGTGTTATCGATCGCAGTTGGGAGGGGCGCGTGGGCTCACAGGGTATGCCGGGCTTCATGGGACGAACGACGCCGTCGTTCAGTGATTTCCTGACGAAGTACTCGCCCGGTCTGCTGCCCGGCGCGCCCGGCGGGGTGCCTTCGGCCGATAACGACGTCATCGCGAGCCTGCCGCACGCCACCACGCTGATCGCGGCGGTGTGCGAGCACGGCGTGGTGCTGGCCGGTGACCGGCGCGCCACGGCCGGCAGCATGATCTCCAAGCGGGACGTGGAGAAGGTGTTCCGCAGCGACGAATATTCCGCGGTCGGCTTCGCGGGCGTGGCCAGCGTCGGGCTGGACTTCGTCCGGCTGTTCCAGGTCGAGCTTGAGCACTACGAGAAGATGGAGGGCCGGCCGCTGTCCCTCGAGGGCAAGGCCAACCGGCTCGCCACGATGATCCGCGGCAACCTGATGGGGGCCATGCAGGGGCTCGCCGTGGTGCCGCTGTTCGCCGGCTACGACGAGGACAGAGGGCGTGGCCGCATCTTCAGCTACGACGTGGCTGGCGGGCCGTACGAGGAGCACCGGTTCCACTCGATCGGCTCCGGGTCGGTGTTCGCCAGGGGCGCGATGAAGAAGCTGTACACCGACGACATGCCGGTGCGTGACGCGGTGCTCGCCTGCGTGCAGGGGCTCTACGACGCCGCCGACGACGACTCGGCAACCGGTGGTCCGGACATGACCAGGCGCATCTTCCCGGTCATCGCCACGGTGACCGCGGACGGCTTCCGGCGGCTGTCCGACGCCGAGTCCGAGGAGTACGCGCGGCAGGTCGTGGAAAGCCGGATGGCCGCCCCCGACGGCCCGTCCGCGCCATTGCGTGTCAGCTAACATGCGGAGTCCCCGACCACCTCGACTGATCCACCACCTCTGATCCACAACCTCTGATCCACCACCTCGACTGAAGAAGGAAGCTACCGCGGTGTCCATGCCGTTCTACGTGTCGCCAGAACAGCAGATGCGCGACAAGGCCAACTACGCCCAGCAGGGCGTCTCGCGCGGCCGTAGCTGCGTGGCGCTGCAGTACGCGGACGGCATCTTGATGATGACGCCCAACCCGTCGAGCGCGCTGCACAAGATCAGCGAGCTGTACGACAAGATCGCGTTTGCCGCGGTCGGCCGGTACAACGAGTACGAGAACCTCCGCAAGGCCGGCGTCACGTACGCGGACATCATGGGCTACCAGTACGACCGCACCGACGTCACCGCGCGCGGCATCGCGAACTACTACGCGGGGGAGCTCAGCCGGATCTTCATCGAGAGCAACAAGCCGTTCGAGGTCGAGGTCGTCGTCGCGGAGGTGGGCGAGCGGCCGGAGACCGACCAGCTGTACCGGATCACGTTCGACGGCCAGGTCTCTGACGAGCACGGGTACGTCGCCTTCGGCGGCGACGTGGCGCGGGTCTCGGCCGTGCTCAAGGAGCGGTATTCGGCCGGGATGACGCTGGGCCAGGCCTTCGGCGCCGCGCTGGCGGCGCTGGCCGCACTGACGGCGTCCGGTGACGGGAACGGGGCGCCCGAGCTGAACGCCAGCCAGCTTGAGGTGGCAATCCTGGACCGCGCCCGCGATCATCGCAAATTCCGCCGCATCCGCGGCCAGCGTCTCGAGGACCTGGTCGCCGAGGCCCGCTCCGCGGGAAGCTCCCCAGCCTCCGGCACGTCTGGTACTTCCGGAACGTCCGACGCCCCCGCCAGCGACCCCGAGCCTCCTGTCGGCCCCACCCCGCCCTCCTGACCCAAGGGCAACACTCCTCAGCTTGGGGCCAGTGGGAGTGACGCGAACTAGAGGGGAATGTTGGCGTGGGTGCCGCGGCGCTGGGGGGCGGCGGCGATGGCGTGTGCCACGGCGCGGCGGGTGACGGCCGGGGTGATCACCTCGTCGACGACGCCGATGTCGACGGCGCGCTGGAGACCGCCGACCGTTGCGGCGTGCTCGGCGGCCAGCTCGGCCTCCTTGTCGCGCAGCGACTCGGGCGGCACCGAGGCCAGCGTGCGGCGGTGCAGGATCCGGATGGCGGCGATCGCGCCCATCACCGCGATCTCCGCGTCCGGCCAGGCGAACACCTTCGTGGCGCCGAGCGAGCGGGAGTTCATCGCGATGTACGCGCCGCCGATGGCCTTGCGGGTCACCACGGTGACCCGGGGGACGGTCGCCTCGGCGAACGCGTGCAGCAGCTTGGCGCCGCGCCGCACCACGCCGTCCCACTCCTGGCCCACGCCGGGCAGATACCCGGGCACGTCCACGACCACCACCAGCGGGACGCCGAAGGCATCGCAGAACCGCACGAAGCGCGCCGCCTTCTCCGCCGACGCGGAGTCCAGGCAGCCACCGAGCCGCATCGGGTTGTTCGCGACGACCCCGACGGTCCGCCCGGCCAGCCGGCCGAGGATCGTCACGACGTTCGGCGCCCAGCGGGGGTGCAGTTCCACCCCCGGGCCGTCGAGCAGCCTGACGGTCAGCTCGTGCACGTCGTAGGCGCGGCGCGCGGATTCGGGCAGGATGCCGGACAGGTCGCGGTCCAGCTCTGGACCGTCCTCGGCGACCTTACCCTGGTCGCTCAGCAGCGCGGCGAGTTCGCGAGCCCGGTCCAGCGCGTCGGCGTCGGTCTCGGTCACCAGGTGCACCACGCCGGAGCGGCGGCTGTGCGGCTCGGGACCGCCCAGCCGTTCCATGTCGACATCCTCACCAGTGACCGACCGCACCACGTCCGGGCCGGTTACGAAGATGCGTCCGCCGCCGGACAGGATCACGATGTCGGTCAGCGCGGGACCGTAGGCCGCGCCGCCCGCCGCCGCGCCGAACACCACCGAGATCTGCGGCACCCGCCCGGACGCCGCGGTCATCGCCGCGAACACGGTGCCCACACCATGCAGGCTCGCCACGCCTTCGGCGATCCGCGCGCCGCCGGAGTGCCACAGCCCGATGATCGGCACGCCGCGGGACATCGCCTCCTGGTAGGCACCGGTGATCACCAGCGCGCCCACGGTGCCCATCGCGCCACCCTGCACCCGCGGGTCGGAGGCGAACGCCACCGCGGGGATGCCCTGGATCAGGCCGGCGCCCGCGAGCGCTCCACAGCGATCGCTGCTCTCCTGACGGAGGGAATCCATCCCCCCGGACCCCCCTGGCGAAATCGGCAGCAGCTCCAGCGTGCCGGGGTCGAACAGCGCGGCGAGCCGCTCCCGCGGGTCACGGGGGAGCGTGGCGACCTTCTGCTTGGCGTCCAGGACAGTCATGCGGAGGGATCCTCTCCCGTTGCGGGCCCGTTTTACAGAGCGGTGAAGACCAGCGCGACGTTGTGCCCGCCGAAGCCGAACGCGTTGTTCAGCACCGCCACCGGGCCCGCGGAGCGCGGCCGCAGCTCGCGTGGCGCGGTGGCCACGTCGATCGGCATGTCGTCGTCGAGGTCGTCCAGGTTGATGGTGGGCGGCGCCACCAGGTCGCGCAGCGCCATGATCGACGCGATCGACTCGATCGCGCCCGCCCCGCCAAGGAGATGCCCGGTCATCGACTTCGTAGACGACACGACGGGGCCATCGGTTCCCGGACCCAGCACCTTGGCCAGCGCCTGCGCCTCCAGCGGGTCGCCCTCCTGCGTCGAGGTGGCGTGCGCGTTCACGTGGACGATGTCCTCGGGCGTCACCCCGGCGTCGGTCAGCGCGCGACCGATGGCCGCGATGACCCCGACGCCGTCGGGTGCGCCGTGCGAGATGTGGTACGCGTCCGCGGAGTAGCCCGCGCCCGCCGCCACGGCATACACACGAGCGTCGCGAGCCCGCGCGTGCGCCAGCGACTCGAGCACCAGGATGCCAGCCCCCTCGCCGAGCACGAAGCCGTCCCTGGCCCGGTCGAACGGCCGGGACGCGTGCTCCGGGTCGTCGTTGCGGGTCGACATGGCGCGCATCGACGAGAACGCGCCGATGTTCAGGGCCATGATGGCGGCCTCGGTGCCGCCGGCCACGACCACGTCGCACCGGCCTGACCTGATCATGTCGATGCCGTATCCGATGGCCTCCGCGCCGGAGGCGCACGCGGACACCAGCGAATGCGCACCTGCCCGGGCGTGAAGCTCCATGCTGATCCAGCCGGCCGAGCCGTTCGGCATCAGCATCGGCACGGTGTACGGGGAGATCCGGTTCCAGCCCTTCTCGCGCAGCGCGTCGTACGCGGTCAGTGTGGAACCGATCCCGCCGATGCCTGAGCTGACCGACACACCGAGCCGCTCCGGGTCGAGTTCGGGAGAGCCGGCGTCGGCCCAGGCCTGACGCGCGGCGACCAGCGCGAACTGCTCACACCGGTCCATCCGGCGGGCTTGTACCCGGCCCACCACCTCGACCGGGTCGGCGGCGGCCGGCGCGGCGATCCGCGCTGGCAGCTCCGCCGCCCAGTCGTCGGTGATCGCGCGCACCGCGCTGCGGCCGGCGAGCATCCCCGCCCAGGTCGACGCGACGTCCCCGCCGAGCGGGGTGGTCGCGCCGAGCCCGGTGACGACGACGGTCTCGCGTTCTGCAGCCAACGCTCTTACCCCTCGGCGTTCTTGGTGACGAAGTTCACCACGTCCTGCACGGTGGCGAGGTCCTTGAGCTGGTCGTCGGGGATCTCGACGCCGAACTTGTCCTGGGCGGCGACAGCGATCTCCACCATGGCCAGCGAGTCGATGTCGAGGTCGTCGACGAAGCTCTTGGCCGGGGTCACGTCGGCGGCCGGCACGCCGGCGATCTCCTCGACGATCTCGCCGAGCCCAGCGAGAATCTCCTGCTCAGTCATGTCATGTTCTCCTTCTGGTAACTTGAGCGGGCTTGCTTGTGGCGCGGTTAGGGTACCGTGACGACCTGTCCGGCGTAACACAACCCCGCGCCGAATCCGAGCAGCAGCACCGGGGAACCGGACTCCAGCTCCCCCCGCTCGGCCATCCGGGCCAGCGCGAGCGGGATCGACGCCGATGAGGTGTTGCCCGCGTGCACGATGTCGTCCGCCACCCGCTCACGCGGAATGCCGAGCTTACGGGCGATGGACTCGATGATCCGCAGGTTCGCCTGGTGCGGGATGAACGCGGCCAGGTCCTCGACCGCCACGCCGGCTCGCTCACACGCCTCGATCGCGATCGGGTGGATCTCGGTGGTCGCCCACCGGAACACCGCCTGGCCGTCCTGCCACAGGTAGGAATCCCGGTCCGCGATCGTGATCCGCTGCGCCAGGTCCCCGGCGCTGCCCCACACCACCGGCCCGATGCCCGGCTCGTCGGCGGGCGCGACCACCGCGGCGCCGGCGCCGTCGGCGAAGATGATGCAGGTCGACCGGTCGGTCCAGTCCACCCAGGCGGACATCTTCTCGGCGCCGATCACCAGCACGTTGCGCGCGGAGCCGCCGCGGATCGCGGCCGACGCGGTGCCGAGCCCGTAGCAGAACCCGGCGCACGCCGCGTTCAGGTCGAACGCGCCGGGCGACACGATGCCGAGCCGGTGCGCGACCGAGGCCGCGGAGTTCGGGATCGGCGCCTCGGTGCTGCACGTGGCGACGATCACCAGGTCGATGTCGGCGGGGGACAGGCCGCTGCCGGCCAGCGCCTTGCCGCCGGCCTGCACCGCCATGTCATCGACGGTCTCCGTCGCCGGGGCGATCCGGCGGCTGCTGATGCCGACCCGGGTGCGGATCCACTCGTCCGAGGTGTCGATGGTGGTGGCCAGATCCTCGTTGGTCACCACGTTGTCCGGCTGATACCCGCCGAACGACAAGATGCGCGCCCCGGCAGCGGTCTCCGGAGCCCTCACTCCGCCTCCCGCGGCTGGATCCGCACCAGCGGCTGCCCTTCGTTGACCGGGTCGCCGTCCTCCACCAGCCACTCGATGACCTCTGCGGGCCACGGCGCGGTGACCGCCTGCTCGCCGCCGCGGGCGACGACCGTGCCCAGCGTGCCCTCGACCGTACGGTACATACCGGACGTGGGCGCGACCACCAGGCGCCATTCTGGCAGCATCCCGTGGCCGGTCATCGGGTCGTCGAGGTGCGCCTCGATGAGCTCACGCGCGGCGCCGATCTGGTCCGGGGTCTTCACCGCGAGCAACTCGACACCGGAAAGCGACCGCTTCGCCAGGCCGGTCAGCGTGCCGGCCGGCGGCAGTTCGATGATCGCGGTGACGCCGAGCTCCGCCATGGTCGCCTGGCACGCGCCCCACCGCACCGGTGCCGCGACCTGGGCGACGATCCGGTCCAGCCACTCCTTCCCGGTGGTGACCGCGGCACCGTCCGCGTTGGACAGCAGCGTGGTGACCGGATCCTGGACGGCGATGCGCGTGGCGGCTTCCCTGAGCATGGTCACGGCCGGGCCCATGTGCCGGGTGTGGAACGCGCCGGCCACCTGGAGCTGCCGCAGCCGGGCGCCGGGCGGGGGATCGGCCGCGAAGGCGGCGAGCTGGGCATTCGTTCCGGCGGCGACGATCTGGCCGGCGCCGTTGATGTTCGCGGGGGTGAGGCCGTGCTTGGCGATAGCGTCGAGTACGACCTGCTCGTCCCCGCCGAGCACGGCCGTCATCCCGGTCGCCTCGGCCCTGGTGGCCGCCGCCATCGCGGTGCCGCGCACGCCCACCAGTCGCATCGCGTCCGCCGGGGTGAGCACGCCGGCCACCACGCCGGCGGTGAGCTCGCCGACGCTGTGCCCCGCGGCCGCGTCGGCGGGCAGCCTGCTCGGGTCGCCGTCATCCAGCGCGGCGGCGGCAACCAGGCCGGCCGCGACCAGCAGCGGCTGGGCGACCGCGGTGTCTCTGATCTCGTCGGCGTTCGCGGTCGTGCCGGCTCTGACCAGATCGCATCCGGCCAGCTCGGACCAGCTGCCGAGAAGCTCGCTGACTCCAGGCAGCTCCAGCCACGGGGCGAGGAAACCCGGTGTCTGTGCGCCCTGCCCGGGCGCCGTGATGATCAGCATCCCTCAACAGTGCACTGTAGAAGTCCACCATCCGCATGTCGAACGGTACGAATTTAACCGTCGAAATTTTGTAGATAGTCTACATATAACGGCTAAGCGTGCTTGCCGGCTAGACGACCGAGCACGATCGCGACCCACAATGTGAATCCGTCCCGCCCGACCGAGGGGGTGTACTCGGTCAGCTCGGCGACGCGGCGGAGCCGGTACCGCACCGTGTTCGGGTGCACGAACAGCAGCCGGGCAGTGGCCTCAAGGGAGGATCCTTGCTCCAGGTACGTCATCAGCGTGTCGATCAGCGCGGCCCCGCCGCTGAGCAGCGGTTCGTAGACGTCGGTGATCAGCGCGTCCCTGGCGTCCTGGTCGCCGTCCAGGGCGCGCTCTGGCAGCAGCTCGTCGGCGCCCGCGGGGCGCGGGGCGTCCGGCCAGGCAGGCGCGGCGCGTAGCGCGGCGAGCGCGGCCCTGGCGGACAGCGACGCGGCGCGCAGGTCGCGGACCAGCGGGCCCACGATCACCGGACCAGGCCCGAATCGCCCGGCGAACGGCTCCGCCGCGGCGATCGGGTCGTCGGAGCCGCCGATCACCAAGATCAGCTTGCCGCCCTGGACGCTGGCCAGCAGGTCCAGCCTGGCCCGCTTGGCCACGGCGCGCAGCTCGTCGATGAGCGGTTCTGTCTCCTCGCCGTCGATGGTGCCGACGACGACCGTGACGGGGGAGGACGACCAGTTCAGCGCCGAAGCCCAGGAGTGCAGCGACTCCTCGGTCTCGCCGCGGACCAGTGAGTCGACGACCAGCGCCTCCAGCCTGGCGTCCCAGGCGCCGCGGGCCTCGGCGGTGCGCGCGTACACCTGGGCGGCGCTGAACGCGATCTCGCGGGCGTAGGTGAGCACGGCCTCGCGCAGTTCCGCCTCGTCGCCCGGGGCGGCCAGCGCATCGACCCGGGACTCCACCACGTCGATGATGACCCGGAGCATCTGGACCGCGTGCTGAAGGCTGACCGCCCGCGCCAGCTCCCGCGGCGCGGTGCCGAACACCTCCGTCACCGCCGGCCGGTTACGCTCGGGATGCCTGATCCAGTCCACGAAGGCCGCGATGCCCGCCTGGGCGACCAGGCCGAGCCAGGACCGGTTCTCGGCCGACATCCGGCCGAACCATCCCAGCCGCTCGTCCATGGCCGCGATCGCCGCGGTGCCGAGCGTCCCGGTGGCCCGCTCGATCCGCCGCACGGTCTCCGGCTGAACGCGCGACCTGGCTTGCTGCTTGTTCCCGGGCACGTCTCTAGCCTAGAGGCGCCGGGGTCTGGGGGAGTGCCTCCCCTAGTTAGCGCGGGGGTCTGGGGGAGTGCGTCCCCCAGTTAGAAGGCAGAGCGCAGTCCGGCCTGGTAAGCGAGGACGACGAGCTGGGCGCGGTCACGCGCGCCGAGCTTAGTCATCGCGTGGTTGGCGTGAGTCTTCACGGTCAGCGGGCTCAGCGTGAGGTGCCCGGCGATCTCCGCGTTGGACATGCCGGTGGCGACCAGCGCGACGATCTCGCGCTCCCGGTCGGTCAGCGCGTCGAGCAGGCCGGGCGCACTCGCCGGTCCCGGGTCGTTCATCGTGAGGAAGCGGGAGATCAGGCCGCGGGTGGCGGCGGGGGAGAGCAGCGCGTCGCCGCGGGCAACGGTCCGGATCGCGTCGATCAGCACGTCCGGGCGGGCGCCCTTGCCGAGGAAGCCGGCCGCGCCAGAGCGGAGCGCCTCGAAAACGTACTCGTCGACCTCGAACGTGGTCAGGATCAGCACCTTGACCCCGGCCAGATCCTCGTCCGCGGTGATCTGCCTGGTCGCCGCCAGGCCGTCCAGGTCGGGCATCCTGATGTCCATCAGCACCACGTCGGCGAGCGCCTCGCGGGCCAGCCGGACCGCCTGCCTGCCGGTGGCCGCCTCGCCGACCACGGTCAGGTCCGGCGCGCTCTCCACCATCATCCGCAGTCCCGCGCGGACCAGCTCCTGGTCGTCGGCGAGCAGCACCCTGATCCCGCCGGTCATGCGGGCAGCTCGGCCAGCACCTGGAAGCCGCCGCCAGGGCGGGGACCGGCGGACAGCCACCCGCCCAGCGCCGCCGCCCGCTCCCGCATCCCGAGAATGCCGTGGCCCTCGCAGGGCTCGGGGAGCGGCCCGGTGCACGGGCCGTCGTCGGCCACGGCCAGCGCCAGCACGCCCGGCCGGTAGCCCAGCCGCACCGACACGGCCGAGCCCGCCGCGTGCTTGGCGGTGTTCGTCAGCGACTCCTGGATGACCCGGTACGCGGTCAGGTCGACCGCCTCCGGCAGCTGACGCGCCTCCCCGCTCACGTCGCAGCTCACCCGCAGGCCGGTGGTGGCGAACGAGTCAATCAGCTCGCCGAGCCTGCCCAGCCCCCAGGCCGGCTCGGTCGGCTCGGTGTCGCCCGGCTGCCGCAGCAGCCCCACGGTGAGCCGCAGCTCCTCCAGTGCCGCCTCGCTGGCCTGCTGGATGTGCGCTAGCGACTCCCTGGCCTTTCCCTGATCGGTGTCCAGCAGGTAGCCCATCGCACCCGCCTGCACGCTGATCAGCGCGACGTGATGGCCGACGGCGTCGTGCAGTTCGCGCGCGATCCGCAGCCGCTCCTCCTGCACCCGTCGCCTGGCCTCCTGCTCCCGGCTCTGTTCGGCGCGGCGGGCCCGCTCCTCGAGCATCGCCTCGTGCGCGCGCTTGGCGCGCACCGCCTGGCCGATGGCGGCCGCCACCACGGTCCACGGCACCACCGCTACGTCCGCCCAGCCGGTGTTCGAATGGAGTTCGAACGCCAGGTGGCCGGCCAGCAGCACACCGACCACGGCCCCGGTGCCGGCGAGCACCGGCGTCCTGTCGCTGCGCACCGAGAACACGAACACGGCCACGACCAGTGCCGGGCCGATCAGCATGTCCTGCGTGCCGGCCGCCATCATGACGACCGCCCCCGTGGCCGTCACCACGACCGGGAGCCACAGCGGCCAGCGCACGATCGGGACGAAGGCGAACGCGAGGTAGACGACCGTGGCGATCGTCACCCCGGTGGTGGACAGGGCGGCCCGCTGGTGCATGTCCGCATAGGTCACGGCGCACGCGTACAGCACGGCAGACGCCATCAGGCAGGCGACCACCCGGTGCCCGAGCATCGCCCGGCGGCACCACTCGTTCACCGGGCTCTCGCGCAGGCCGCGCAGGCCGTCTGCCGCACGTGCGCTCAGCGTCAGGTCACGAACCCCCACATACGGACTGTAAGCAGGACAGGGGCAAACCGGCAAACAAGCTACTGCCGGCGCAGTAGGCCGAGGGCCGGACCGCCTGCGACCGCGGTAACCGGCCGCCTCGTCTACCGCGAGCGTCGCGGGCCAAGTCACCCCGGTGGGCCGACGACGCGGACGGCCCTCGTGACGAACCATAGAACCCGTCACAATGCTTACCGACGGGGAGATTCATGTCCGCCATCGCACGGTGGTGTTTTCGTCACCGGTTCATGGTCATCGCGGCCTGGGTGGTCGCGCTGGTCGGTCTCGGCGTCCTGCAGCAGGCCGTCAAGAGCGACTTCAACAACTCGTTCTCGCTGCCCGGCACCGGGTCCACCACCGCGCAGCAACTGCTGGCCAAGGCCATCCCGGCCCAGGCCGGCGACACGGACACGATCGTCTGGCAGGTCAGCCACGGTACGGTGCGTGATCCAGCGATACAAGCCCGGATGAGCGCCGCGCTCACCAAGATCTCGTCGATGCCCGAGGTGGCCGGCGTGGCCAGTCCGTACGGGCCGCACGGCGCCACCCAGATCAGCCGGGACGGCCGGATCGCGTACGCCAGCGTGAACTTCACCAAGCAGGCCAACAACCTCGCCAAGGCGGACATCACCCGGGTGATCAACGCGGCCGAGGCCGCCCGCGAGCCCGGGCTCAACGTCCAGATTGGCGGGCAGGCCATCGGCAGCACCGAGCAGACGTCGCTGGGCGTCAGCTCGACGGTCGGCGTGCTGGCCGCCGCGGTGGTGCTGTTCATCGCGTTCGGCTCGCTGCTGGCGATGCTGCTGCCGCTGATCACCGCCATCGCCGGGGTCGGTGGCGGACTGATGGCGATCGCGCCGCTGACGCACGCGATAAACGTGGTCGACTTCGCGCCGATCCTGGGCGCGCTCATCGGCCTCGGCGTCGGCATCGACTACGCGCTGTTCATCGTCACCAGGCACCGCCGCGGGCTCCAGGCCGGCCTCACCCCCGAAGAGGCGGCGGTCACCGCCATCAACACCTCCGGGCGGGCCGTGCTGTTCGCCGGCAGCACCGTGTGCATCGCGCTGCTCGGCATCCTCGTGCTCGGCGTCAGCTTCCTGAACGGCCTCGCGGTTGCCTCCGCGCTCACCGTGGTGTTCACCGTGCTCGCCGCCGTCACGCTGCTTCCCGCGCTGCTCGGCGTCATCGGCATCCGCGTGCTCAGCCGGCGCCAGCGCCGTAAGCTGGGCGGCTCCGCCGGGAACGAGCCCGGCGTCTGGGCCAGGTGGGCAGGCACGGTCGAGCGGCGGCCGGCGCTGCTCGCCGCCGGGGCCGCGGTGGTCATGCTGGTGCTCGCCATTCCGCTGCTCAGCCTGCGGCTCGGCTCCTCCGACCAGGGCAACGACCCGTCGTCCAGCACCACCCGGCAGGCCTACGACCTGCTCGCGGAAGGGTTCGGCAGTGGTTTTAATGGGCCGCTCATCCTCGTCGCCCAGCCGGGCGGGCCGAGCGGCGAGGCCGCGCTGCGCACCGTGGAGGCCGAACTGACCAAGGTGCCAGACGTGGCCAGCGTGACCCCGCTCGC
>Ga0070741_10005354_pt1 | contig 28603 bp, 31 predicted proteins | sample Coa_R1_4_FD_66440 | JGI IMG/M metagenome (GOLD analysis project Ga0070741, IMG submission 66440) | Surface soil microbial communities from Centralia Pennsylvania, which are recovering from an underground coalmine fire - Coalmine... | ecosystem: Environmental > Terrestrial > Soil > Unclassified ... | reverse complement strand
TGCCGTGATAAATAATCCCATGGGCGCAACCAATTGAAACGACCACGATTGAGGCGTATTCTTCGGAAGAATCACTGGCGTGTTAGACGGCCAGAACGTCGAAGATCCGGTTGTTATACGGATCAGTCTAAACATTGTTAAGCGTCATTAAACACAATGCAATGCAACATGCATATTCTGAAATTCGAATACGTGATCGAGCGAGAGTTGCGTGAGATCATCGAAGAGCGCTACCCACTTGACTGGAAGGAGGATGTCATTACACACGAACTGGCTCTGCGATTTCGAAGCCGCTTCCAACGCATAACTCTTCACGGCACTCGGTATCCGCTCGAGGTCGAGTGGGAGGTTTACAAGCTCCATGGCTCCCGAGAGACTGCTCATGGGGATATCGGCCTGCTCATCCGCTACAAGCTCCCTACAGGGACACTTCTTGAGGGTGCTGGATTCCTCGAAGCGAAAATCAGAGCACGAGACTCCTCAAGTTTTCCCCAAGCCCGGCCTGACCAAGTAAAGCGTATTCTTGCCCGGTCGCCGCAGACGCGTCTCCTTCTTTATGACTACCGGCCTGTTCCGGTGCTCGACGAGCCATTCGACATCGACTTTGACTGGGATTTCTTTCCGCACCCTCTCTACCGCAGGCACTTAGACCGCAGCCGCGTCACACACGGTCCTGTACTTCCGCTGCAGTTGGCGGCGACCATCAACCAATATGATGATACGCTTTATCGCTTTTGCCACTCTTTGGCGCATCAGTTCTCTCGCCGCTATTTTCACCTCCACGACTTGGATTTCAGCCAGTCCGCCATCCAAACAGTGAAGGGCTTTCCAACAGACTTAGGTAGCCCGAACATCATAATGGTCATTCGCGCAGCAGTTCGTGGCCAAGAGTTGCCAGAGGAGTTTCGACCTAGCGATGATCGCTACGGCTCGATCGAATGACGCCTAACCACAGGCTGCAGCGGACGCGGAAAAGCTGGGCCGCTGAGCCTGTCGTTAGGCTCTGGCGCGATGAACGGCTCGGCCATGAAGGGGCTATGACGGGCAGGGTTGGTCCCCCAGAGCGGCTATGCTACGATACAGCCGAAACTGTCATCGGAGGGCAGATTGTGGAAACCAAACAACAAATCTTGAAGGCCATTGAAGAACTGCCGGAAGACGCCGGCGTCGAGGACGCTATCGACCGGCTGTACCTGCTCTACAAGATTGAGAGAGGCCTTTGCCAAGCCGACCGTGGCGAGCTGATTAGTCAGGAAGAGGCCCGCCAGCGGATGGCGAGATGGCTCAAGTAAGGTGGACGTTACAGGCTCTCGATGACCTTGAGGCTATCTGCCTCTTTATCGCTCGCGATGCGCCACACGTTGCGGCAGTGTTCGCTGATCGCGCCTTCCGCACCACAGACCGCCTGGTGCAGCACCCACGTCTAGGTAGGATTGTTCCAGAATTGGAGATTGAAACCATCCGAGAGATCATTCTCGGTAACTACCGTATTATCTATCGGCAAACTTAAGGGGTCTGACCCCTTTCTCGCCGGTACTTGATGAATGTTCTCCCGCCGCATCGGATTCCGTCCCCAACACCCCATTGACAAAGTGAACTCAACTGGCTAATGGTGCGGCTCTTTTGCGCGGATGCACGAGAGTAGGCACCGTGAGCCTTTTCTGTAAGAAAAACCCTACAGACGAGCGCGGGCTGCCTTCGGCCCCGGCGGCTCTTTACACCCACGCGTTGGTCCTGGCCTGGTGGGTCTTGATGCAGCCCGCCCCGGCGGGAGCTCAGGAACTTCCTCCTGGGGTCAAAGAAGAGCTTCGCTTGCTCGAAGAGGAAACGGTCACGACCCCCATCCGCCACGAACAGCCGATCTCTGAGGCGCCTTCCAACGTCTACGTGATCACCGACGAAGATATCCGCCATTCGGGCGCCGTGGATCTGCCGACCCTGCTTCGCCGCGTGCCCGGCTTGGAAGTGATGCAAATGACGGGCGCGGATTTCAACGTCAGCGCCCGCGGGGACAACCAAGTGTTCGCCAACAAGCTGTTGGTGCTCGTCGACGGGCGTTCGATCTACGTCGATGTGCAGGGCTCGGTCTTCTGGAAGACCATCCCGGTGACGCTGCCGGAGATCAAGCGCATCGAGGTGGTGAAAGGCCCGATCGAGGCGCTGTACGGGTTCAACGCCTTCGACGGCGTCGTCAACATCATCACGAAATCGCCCGAAGAGAGCAAAGGCACGACCTTGCAAATCGGCGGCGGCGAGTTCGGGACGCTGACCAGCGCCGCGATCCAGGCCGGCACCCAAGGCAAGCTCGGTTATCGGCTCTCCGTCGGCGAAGATCAGACTCAGCAGTGGGACAACCGCGATGCGCTTGCCTTTCGGGCGTATAAGTTCAACGTCCATACCGAATATGCACTGGACGAGGCCTCGCGGCTGGTCGTCTCGGGCGGACTGGTCGACGCCAACCGCTTCGACGGACCGGTCACCGATCGAGTCGGGCTGAACGGCACGTTCACCGACGGCTATGCGAACATCGGCTATGAACGGCGGAATTTCTTCGTCCGCGCATGGTGGCGGGAATTCGACACGGCGGCGGACTTCAGGACCCACCCGGGGCTCACCGGCTTGTTCGTGCTGAGAGACCGCGACGGCCGACCCATCGGTGCCTTCGTCAACAACTCCTACAATGTCGAAGCGCAGCACGCGGTCGAGCTGGGCGAGGGGCGCCGCGTCACCTACGGCATGAATTACCGGCACAATTCCCTGTCCAGCAACATCATCGACCGCTATGGCCGGGAAGACCGGTTAGGGGTGTATCTCCAGGGCGAATGGCAGGTCGCCCGGCCTGTGCGGCTGGTGACCGGGATCCGTTACGATCTCCATACGGAGATCAACCCCACGGTGAGCCCGCGCGTCTCCCTGCTGTACACCCCCATCCCCGGCCAGACATTCCGCGCCACCCTCTCGGTGGCGTATCGCCCTCCGACCTTGCTGGAGACGCATTTCGATACCCGCGCGGTTCTCCCCGGGCCGGTCGTGACGACCGGAATGCCCACCTCGAATCTCAATCCCGAGCAAATCGTGTCCTACGAGGTCGGCTATCAAGGCTGGTTCCTGCGACACCGGCTCAGGCTGCGGGCGGATTTGTTTCTCAATCACATCTCCGACCTGATCGCAGTACGTACCCCGACGGCCACGACCGCCGTCAATGTGAACGAGGGCGAGGCCGATATTTACGGTGGGGAAGCAGGTGTCGAATTTCTGGCGACATCGTGGCTCACCGGCTTTGCCAACTACGCCTATCAGGAAGTCGGGCAGACCTTTACGACCCGCGCGCAACGCGGGGCCCCGCGATTCAAAGCCAACGCGGGCCTGCGCGCTGAATGGACCACCGGGATCAGCGCCGAGGCGCTGCTGCACCATTACGGCGCCGCCGTCTATCCGATCGATCCCACCTTCGCAACCCTGGCCCCGTTCGGCGCCGTGGTCCCGGACGGACGGGTTGGCAGCTACAATCTCCTGAACCTCCGCATCGCCTACCGCTTCTGGCGTGAGAAAGTCGAGCTGGCGCTCTCAGCCTTCAACGCCTTGAACGACAAGCATCGAGAACATCCGCTCGGCGAGGTGATCGGCAGCCGAGTGATGGCCTGGTTGACGGCGAAGCTCTGGTGACGGGTGCGACGCAACGAAGCACCATGAACGGTGTCCGCTAGGAGAGATGCGCATGACGATGGCCCGAGAGGGGTACTCCAGAACCGCGACGCGAAATCCTTTTGGCAGAAGCCGGCACGCCAACGGGTTACGTCTCACATTGGGGGCCTGCGGACTCATCGCCCTCTGGGTCACGGTGTTGGCCGGCTGCTCGTCGATCCTGCAGGTGCCGACGGAGCACATCGTGATGATCAACGGCCGTGGAAACCCGGTTGATCCGACAGGGAACATCGGCTGCGCCGAGGAGCCGGCGCCGTGCAACGGCTTGCACTTCTGGCTCACGGCCTATCCTGAAATGACACGGGACCGGTACGACGCCTATCTATCCAAGCTGTTCGAGGCGATGCGGCGCGACGCGCCGACGGTCGACGGCAAGAGACGACTCTTAATTTTTATCCACGGCGGCTTGAACACCCAGGTGGGGACGATCGAACGGGCCGCCGCCCTCCACCGTTCCATCGAAGCGGCCGGCTATTTTCCGATCTTCATCAACTGGCAATCTTCGCTCTTCTCTAGCTACGTCGATCACCTGCTCTACATCAGGAAAGGGCAGGACCTCGGGGTGGCGGGCGTGCCGTTCGCGCCCTTTTATCTGTTGGCCGACGTGGCGCGGAGCGTGGCCCGGGCGCCCGTCGTGTGGTCGTTCCAATTCTGGAACGATATCCGGAGCATTCCGTTCATTACCCCGCCGGACGAAACGGACGCCAGGCGCATCGCCGATGACGTCAAACGGGAAGGGATCATCGATTTGGCCGAGGGCGACGACAAGCGGGACACCGGCGAGATGATCGCGTCGGGATTGTCGTGGTTCGTCACGCTTCCGACCAAATTGCTGACCGCGCCGTTCATCGACGCCTTCGGCAAAAGCGCCTGGGAGATCATGCTGCGACGCACAGACCTGCTGTACCACACCGACGGCGACTTCTCGACCGAGTCCGACGTGGCGAAGCGGGCGCACGCGGACAAGGGCTATCAGCACGTTCAGGCGGACGGCGGGCTCTCGATCTTCATGCGCCGGCTCCAGGAGGAACTTGCGCGGAACGGCGGCGCCGAGGCGTGGGACATCACGTTGGTGGGCCACAGCATGGGCACGATCGTGCTCAATCGACTGATCCATGACTTCGGGACATCCCCCTCGGGTACGATACCCTTCAACCGCATCGTGTACATGGCTGCAGCCGCGTCGGTCAAAGACTACGAGGACAGCGTCTTCCCCTATCTGGCGAGAAATCCCCACGCGCACTTCTACCACCTGACCCTGCATGCGCGGGCGGAGGTCCGCGACCGTTGGGAGCCGGTCCGCTACGTGGATCTCCCGCCGCGGGGTTCCCTGCTCGTGTGGGTCGATGAGTTTCTGGCCAATCCCGCAACGCCGCACGACCGCACCGCCGGGCGGTTCACCAACCTCATGGTTGCGCTTCACAAGACACCCGAGGACTTGCGCCGGCGCATTCACATCAAAGAATTCAATGCAGGCGCGAGCGTACGGGACGCCGATCCGCAGAAGCACGGCCAGTTCTCGGCGCCGTTCACCTTCTGGCAGCCCGGGTGCTGGGAGCCCAAGAGGCCCAGCTCGCCGGCCTGTCTGGCCGGACGGTAGCGCCTCGGGCCAAAGAGGCTCAACAGATGATGCGATCCGGCTTGACTCCCTTTCGCTCTTCCCGTAGCATCGCCGCGTTTGCTCACCCTCCGGAGTTTATGCCGTGAGGCTTCTGTTTCTCAGTTCTGTTCTGCTTGTCGGATTGACCGCCGCGCTCCCGGCCGCTGCGCAAGACACCTCGATCGAACCACCAACCGCCGAATTTCGCGAACCACCGGTTATTTATTTGGACGTTCACGCCAGCACGTGGCGGGCGCGCGGACGGGTGTCGTTCGCGTTGGCCCCCGCGCTGAAATCGAAATTGACCTCCGCGGGGTTTGCCGTCACGCAGGATCCGGAGACCCCTCACGATCTCACCCTCACGGTGGACTACCGAGAGGAACGAGGAAAGCCGATCTCTCTCGGGCTCTCGGGCACGGAGATTACGTGCCTCGTGACTCTCGATGATCCCCGGCTGGGGCGGCTGCTGGCGACCAGGATTCACGAGGCGCCGACCTACACCGAACTGGTCACCGCTCCCTACGTGGAAGTCGTGGAGAAATTCCAAGAGAATCCCTATTTTTATTTTTTCGGCGAGCTGATTCGCGGCAGCGTCGAGGATCACGTGGACCTCACGGGAGCCTTGATTCAAGCCTTGGCTCACCAGCTCGATCGCGAGCTTCACAAGCGGGTCCCAACACCCTTCGACACGCTGTTGTCGCCGGCCGAAACCTTTCCCGACCTTGATCTCCACTACGCCTCGCGGGCGCAGGAGAACGCTGTCCGGGAACTGGGTCGGCTCAAGGACAGCCGAGCGATCGCTCTCCTCGAGAGACTGATGCTCCACCCCGATCGGCAGATACGCCTCAGCGCCGTCCTCGCCCTTGGTGAGTTCGATGTCCCATCCGTTGCGTCGACCATGACCCGCGTGCTGCAAACGGATGCCGATAGCGCCGTGCGTGACGCTGCGAACTCGATCCTCACACGAGCCTCCACACGATAGTCGCTCGCCTCGCGACGTCTCGAAACGATGCTCTGCGCGTCCTCTATGCGGGTGATGTTGAAGAGATTGCATTTCATTGGATGCCCCACATGTGGAGGCGCATCTCCGCAGGGATTTCGACTCCCGACAACCCGCTTCCGTTTCGCTGCTGCGCTCGCGCTACTGCTGGGTGGAACGATGCGTACCCAGGCGGCCGAGCTTCCGCTGTTCGATGCGCACATCCACTATAACCACGACGTCTGGGAAACGATTCCGCCGAAAGAGGCTGTCGCGCGCCTGCGCCAGGCCGGTGTGCTGCGGGCGCTCGTGTCCAGTTCGAGCGACGACGGCACGCAGAAGCTGTATACAGAGGCGCCCGATCTGATCGTGCCGGAGCTGCGGCCCTACCGGAAGAACGGAGAAAGCCCCCGTTGGCTGCACGACGAGTCGCTGCTCGGCTATCTTGAAGAACGGCTGAAGCGACACAGGTACGTCGCGATCGGGGAGTTTCATGTAAGCGGCGCGGACGCGGATTTGCCGGTCATGCGCGGCGTCGTCCGGCTCGCCAAGCAGCACGGCTTGATGCTGCACGCCCACTCGGATGCTGATGCGGTGGAGCGTTTGTTCCGCCAGGATCCGGAGGCGCAGATCCTCTGGGCCCATGCCGGGTACGAGAACCCGCCGCGCGTGCGGGACATGCTGCGGCGTTATCAGCGCCTATGGGTGGAGCTGTCTTCACGCGATGACGTCGCCCCGAACGGTCACCTTGCAGCGGAGTGGCGGGCTCTGTTCCTCGAATTTCCCGACCGGTTCATGGTGGGCACAGACACCTTCGCTCCCGAGCGCTGGGACATGATCGGCTCGCACGCCGGCTTTGTGCGCGCGTGGCTGGCCGAGCTGCCGATGGAGATCGCCGAGCGCCTCGCCTACCGGAACGGCGAGGCCGTGCTCGCCGCAGGGTTCTCGAAGCGACGGTGAGCTGAACACACAACGTAACCCCGTGTTGTTCTTATCGATTAGCCCTGCTTTCATCTCCGATCCCCGCCCCCGTCGTATACCCGTTTTTCCTCCCTCTCTTCCTTCGGAAAGCCCGTTGTCGATTTTTGGGGTTCCGAACGACTATCTGCCAAGAACAGCGGTTCGCATTCCCATCGGAGGGTGAAAGCCATGAAATACCTGCTCCTGTGTTGCCACGAAGAAAAGAAGCTGGACTCCATGTCCGCGAGCGAGTGCGCGGCCGTCATGGAACAGACCATGACCTATTTGGACGTGCTCAAGAAAAACGGCCACCTCCTGGCGGTGGAGCAACTCGAACCCGTTCAGACGGCCATAACCGTGCGAGTCCGAAACGGCAAGCTGTCCGTGACCGACGGTCCCTTTGCTGAGACAAAAGAACAGGTCGGCGGCTTTTTTCTTATCGAGGCCCGAGACCTGAACGAGGCTATCCAGGTGGCTTCGCAGTTTCCATCCGCGCGATTCGGGAGCCTGGAGGTGCGGCCGGTCAGGGAGCTGGACCGGCGGTAGGATCGTTGTCGATTTTCGCGGCCATCAACGACTATCCTGTGGGACAAAGCGGGACTTGCGAGAAAAGCGGGACAGGCTGAACGTGACTTCCAGACGAGTCGCACGAGTCTCACCCTTTTCGCCTGTTCTGCCGAGAAGTCATGAGAGGAGCCATCCACATGAAATACATGCTGCTGATCTACCACGACGAAAACGCGCTAAGCGAGACTGAGCGGCAGCACTGTTACCAGGAATCCATGGAGTTGGCGCATGAGCTGCACGTCAAGGGCCAATACTTGGGGGCGAACCCGTTGCATCCCACCACCATGGCCACCAGCGTCCGGGTGCGGGACGGCAAGCGGCTGGTGACCGACGGCCCGTTCGCGGAGACGCACGAGCAACTGGGCGGCTATTTCCTCATCGAGGCCAAAGATCTCGACGACGCCATCACCGTCGCGGCAAAGATTCCTATGGCGCGCAAGGGCACCGTCGAGGTGCGCCCGGTGATCGAGATCGCAGGCCTGCCGGACCGTGGAGCGTGAATCTAAAGCGTATTTGGATAAGGGAGCGGAGCTAAAAGCCGAGAATCGGTCGTTGCGGTCTCAAGAAACAAAGGAGAGCACGATGAGCACGATACGGGTACTGGTCGGGACGAGGAAAGGCGCCTTCATCCTCACGACGGACGGCAAGCGGAAGAACTGGGATATCAACGGTCCGCTGTTTGCGGGTTGGGAGATTTACCATCTGACCGGATCTCCCGTCGAGCCGAATCGGCTCTACGCCTCCCAAACCAGCGGTTGGTTCGGGCAGGTCATTCAACGCTCGGACGACGGCGGAAAAACCTGGAACGCGCCCGGAACCAAACCCGAAGATCTCATGGGGCCGGACGGCATGCCGAAGGGCGAGAGCAACATGTTTCTCTACGATACGTCCGCTGCAACCGGCAGGCCGCTCACCACGCATCAGTGGTACGATGGGACGCAACGGCCGTGGGAATTCAAACGGGTCTGGCACCTCGAACCGTCGCTGACCGATCCGGACACGGTCTACGCCGGCGTGGAAGACGCCGCCCTGTTCCGCTCGATGGACGGCGGGCGGACCTGGCAGGAGTTGGCCGGCCTCCGCGAGGTGAAGGGGAATCTGTGGCAGCCGGGCGCGGGCGGGATGTGCCTGCACACCATCATCCTGGACCGGACCAACCCGCAGCGGATCTATATTGCGATCTCGGCGGCCGGTGCGTTCCGGACCGACGACGGCGGCAAGACCTGGCGGGCCGTCAACCGGGGCTTGCAATCCAAGTATGAACTGCCTGACCCGGACGCGGACGTCGGCCACTGCGTGCATCGCATCGCGATGCATCCCTCCCGCCCGAACGTGCTGTTCATGCAGAAACACTGGGACGTGCTGCGCAGCGACGACGCGGGTGAGTCATGGCGCGAGATCAGCGGAAACCTGCCGAGCGATTTCGGGTTCCCGATCGCCGTGCATGCACACCAGCCGGAGACCGTCTACGTCGTCCCGATCAAGAGCGATTCGGAGCATTTTCCGCCGGAGGGGAGGCTCCGGGTGTACCGGAGCCGAACCGGCGGCATCGAATGGGAAGCGCTGACCGACGGTCTGCCGCAACGCGACTGTTACGTCAACGTGTTGCGCGACGCCATGGCGGTCGACTCGCTCGATCCGTGCGGCGTGTATTTCGGGACCACCGGCGGCCAGGTGTACGCCTCGGCCGACGCCGGAGAGAACTGGGCGCCGATCGTCCGGGATCTGCCGGCGGTGCTGTCGGTCGAGGTGCAGACGCTGCGCTGAATTCCTCGTGAAGCGTCGTTCGCGAGCGAGAGACGAGCGACGGGATACGTACGACGGTTTTTGGCGAGGTTCGAAATGATTCGGGTTGTATTGCCGGCGCATTTGCGGACGTTGGCCCGCATCAACGGCGAGGTCACGCTGGACCTCGACGGTCCGGTGACGCAGCGGTCGATCCTCGACGCGCTGGAGACCCGCTATCCGATGTTGCGGGGGACGATCCGCGATCACGCCACGCAACAACGCCGTCCGTTTCTGCGGTTCTTCGCCTGCGAGCGGGATCTGTCCCACGAGTCACCGGATGCCCCGCTGCCCCAGGCGGTTGCGACGGGTGCCGAGCCGTTTCTGATCGTCGGAGCCATGGCAGGCGGGTAAGAGGAGATGTGCCTTTTGCCGTCACGAATCCTGAGCCGCGAGGCGCAAGGCCTTTTCCTTCCGACAGGACGATTAGCGAAGGGAGACCCCAACCAGAAGGAGGCGTCCATGCGTTTTGCATCCACCATACTTATCTGTCTCTGTATCGTCATGTTCGCAGTTCCGGCGCCGGCCAAAGAAAAGAAGTCCGAAACAAAGATGGACCCCCAGGCGATGATGGAACGCTGGAAAAAGCTGGCCACGCCCGGGGAGCCGCACAAGTTGTTTGCGAGCTTGGCCGGGAGCTGGACCACCACGACCAAAGAGTGGATGGAGCCCGGCAAGCCCCCGACGGAATCGACCGGCACCGCGGAAATGAAGATGGTGCTGGACGGGCGCTTTCTCTACCAGGAATACAACGGCCAGATGATGGGACAACCCTTTTCCGGGATCGGGATCGACGCCTATGACAACCTGACCAAGAAGTATGTCACGGCCTGGATCGATTCGATGGGCACGGGAATCTTCATGATGGAAGGCACGGCCAGCACCGACGGCAAGACCATTACGCTGCGAGGCTCGCACCCTGAGCCAGGCGGCGGCCGGATGACGCACCGCGCGGTCTGGAAGATTGTGGATGCGAATACCCAGATCTTCGAGATGTACGGCGCACACGGGAAAGGCAAAGAGACGAAGATGCTGGAGATCACGTACACGCGGAAGCAGTAGGCTGAAGCGCGCGGGACGAACAAACGAAAAGGAGATAAGGACAACGGATCGGCAAGGACTTCGAGACCGGTCTGGCCAATTTCAAGGCCGTTGCTGAAAAATGAGAAAGGAGGCTACACATGCGCTACGTTGATGGGTTTCTGTTGCCGGTCCCGAAGAAGAACCTCCAGGCCTACCGCCGCATGGCGCAGAAGGCGGGAAAGATCTGGCGGGAGCACGGCGCGCTCGACTATAAGGAGTGCGTCGGCGACGATCTCAAGACAAAGATGGGGGTTCCCTTTCCGAAAAGCGCCAAGGCCAAGCCGGGCGAGACGGTGGTGTTCTCGTATATCGTGTATAGGTCGCGAGCGCATCGCGATCGCGTGAACGCCAAGGTCATGAAGGATCCGCGCATCGCGGCGATGTGCGATCCCACGTCGATACCCTTCGACGTCACGCGCATGGTCTACGGCGGATTCAAGGTCTTGGTCGACGCCTGAGCCTACGGCCTGCCCCCGCAGGCACCTCTCCAACGGTCTGAGGGGTGACTTCCGCCCTTGTCACCGACGTCATCGGTCTCGTGATGGAACACAACGAGAACGCGACCAGGCGGGCTCGCGAAGTGGTGGACGCCGTCTACCGCTCCGAGTCACGCCATGTCCTCGCTACGCTCATTCGCCTGCTCGGCGACTTCGAGCTCGCCGAAGAGGCTTTGCACGACGCCTTCACGGCGGCGGTCGAGCAATGGACGCGGGACGGCGTGCCCGCCAATCCCCGAGCGTGGCTCATTTCGGCCGGCCGCTTCAAGGCCATCGACGGCATGCGTCGGCGCGCGAGGTACGACGCGTCGTTGGCGGAACTGGCCGAGCGGCTCGCCATCCAGACTCCAGACCCCGGGGCGTGGGACGACCAGAGCGTGGAGGACGACCGCTTGCGGCTGATCTTCACCTGCTGCCATCCGGCCCTGCCGCCGGAGGCCCAGGTGGCGCTGACGCTGCGCGAGGTCTGTGGCCTCACCACCGAAGCCATCGCGCACGCGTTCCTCATCTCGCCGCCCACGGTGGCCCAGCGCATCGTGCGGGCCAAGAGAAAGATCCGCGACGCCCGCATCCCTTACCAAGTGCCGTCACACGCCGATCTGCCGGATCGGCTGGACGCGGTGCTCCGCGTGGTCTATCTGGTCTTCAACGAGGGCTACTCCGCCTCCTCGGGCGTGTCGCTCACGCGGCCCGATCTCTCGGCCGAGGCGATCCGTCTGGGGCGGCTCCTGATCGAGTTGCTGCCTGAGCCCGAGGCCCTGGGACTGTTGGCGTTGATGCTCTTGCATGAATCGCGGCGCGCCGCCCGCACGGCGCCGGACGGCGAGCTGATCCTGCTGGCCGACCAGGACCGCGCGCTCTGGAACCGGGACCAGATCGCGGAGGGAGTCGCGCTGGTGGACCGGGCGCTCGCCTCGCGCCGGTTCGGCCCTTATACCCTGCAAGCGGCCATCGCAGCGGTGCACGCCGAGGCGCCGAGCGCCGCCGAGACGGACTGGGCGCAGATCGTGGGACTGTACGACGTGTTGTTACGGGCGGAGTCGTCGCCCGTGGTCGAGTTGAACCGGGCGGTGGCGGTGGCGATGCGGGATGGACCCGCTGCCGGCTTGGCGCTGATCGACGCCATCTTGGCGCGCGGCGATCTGAAGGACTACCACCTCGCTCATGCGGCGCGGGCGGACCTGTGCCGGCGGCTTGGCAAGACGGCGGAGGCCCGAGCTTCTTACCGACGCGCGCTCGGTCTCGCACGGCAGGAGCCGGAGCGGCGGTTTCTCGAACGCCGGCTCAGCGAACTGCCGGACGGCGGGTGACCCGACGCTCACTTTTTCTTATCCTTGGGGCCTTCCGCGAAGAGCAACCAGGCCAGGACGACGAAGCCGACCGCGACCGCCGCAATAGCCAACCAGGTGCCGAGCTTGTCCATCAATGGCCTCGCTCGACCGGCGCTTGGAGCGCTTCAACTAGCGACGGATCCAACCGCTTCACCTTGCCTTGCAGGTCCACGGTCACCAGTTTCGCCGAGCCTTCCACGACAACGCGCCGGCTGGCCCGTTCCCGGATCACGTGGCTGAACGTCAGGGAACTGCGACCGATGTCTGTCAACTTTGTCTCCACGGAGAGGACTTCGCCGTAGCGGGCAGGGGACCGGTAGTCCACGTCCGCGTGCACCACGAGAAACTGCGTACCGTCCTTCAACAGTTCGACGACTGAGATCCCGCGCGCTTCAAGATATTCCGTCCTCGCCCATTCGAAATATCTCAGATAGTTGGCGTAATACACCACCCCGCCGCAGTCGGTGTCTTCGTAATAGATGCGGATGTCCACGTCAGCTACCAGCGAGACACGCGGGAAAAACGCGAAAGGCGAGACTCATGTGTCTGAATGTCCTTAACGTCACTTCCTTTAGGCCTTTCTCGCCTTGTACGGTCAGATCCAACACTCGTCCCGCTTTTCTCGCCCGTCGCGCACGTCGCGCTAGAGGTTCAACGCCGGAAACCTCGGCAGCGCCGCTTCGTTTACGCCCGCCAGCTTGACGACGATCTCATAGAGTTGCTGCACCCGCTCGGCTTTGACCGGCTCAAAGCCGTGGCCGAGCACCGCGTGCCCGGCCGCGTCGAGAAGCGGCTTCATCTTCGGCCACTGGGCGAGGAAGGTCTGCCCCATCTGATCGCCCAGTCCGGCCAGCGCGCGGAACTGGCCCTGGAGCGGCAGCTTGTACTTACCGTCCACGTCGTCGAGGTAACAGGTCCGGCAGGTCTCCTGCAGCGCCTGCGGCAACTGTTCGGGCTGCACGTCCCAGGTTTTGATCTTGTACTGCTTGAAAAGCTGCCGCTGCGCGAAGGCCTCGAGGGCGCGGACCAGTGCCCCCATCGCCGCTTCGGGATCATGATCGACGTCGGCGCGTCGGCGCGCGTGCGCCAGGAGGTCCAGCGCGACCGCCTCTTTCACCTCCAGCGGGTCGAGCACCAGATGCTCGAGAAAGCTTGCGTTCGCCTTGATCGCCGGCAGGACCGCCTTCAAGCCGGGCGGCCCGCCCCATACCGACGCCATTTCCAGCGCCCTGAGCGACGTCTTGAGTTTCTCCCAAGCCGGCCGATACTGAAATTTCTCCCAGAGCCCGTAACCCTCGGCGACGTCGGCCAGCGCCCGATAGAGCGGCTTCTGACCGCCGCTGACGCGTGCCTCGAGCTGGCGGAAGAGCGACGCCGCGGCGCCGAATTCCCTGCGATTGAACAGCTCGCAGCCTTCGCGGCGGAACCACGCCGCCGTTTCGTCCCACGGATTGCCCTGCGCCCACACGTACGTCCGTCCTTCGACGGTCACCGTTTCGCCGTCGGACGACGAGCCGGAGGCGGAGCGCAGCAGCGTCACCGCTTGCGAGACATACGGCATGCCGGCCAACGACAGCGCGGCGGCCATCGCCGGCGTGGCGCCGGTCAGGTCCGTCACCAACTCGCCGGCGCGCACCTCCCAGGTCCGCAAGAGTTCGGGGAGCGTACGGGCCAGCGCCTGATAGCACACCATGAAGCGCTGGGCATCCGGCGTCACGATCCAATCCCACCGGCGCGGCATTGGCGCGACCTTCGGCTGGATCGACGCCTCCACCAACGACTTTGCCGATTCCGGCACGAAGAGGCACAGCGACTCCGGCTTCAGCCGGTTGATGACATAGACCGCCGCCGGCGCATCGTCCGTGACCGCAATCAGCAAGGCTTTGACCGGACTCTCGGCCGCCATGACGGGCGGGACTATACCATCCGCCTCGGACTCGATCAACGCGCGGCCGTGGCATCGCTGTGTTTGACACGGATTCCGTCGTCCCCTACAATCGCCTTTCATGAAAGACCGGATTATCAAGGCGTTCGAGGAGAGCGCGGAGGTCAAGCGGCGGTTCGTACGGGAACATGCCGATCGGATCGCGCAGGTCGCGCAGCTCATCGGACGGGCCTTCCGCGAAGGGCACAAGGTGCTCCTGTTCGGCAACGGCGGGAGTGCCACGGACGCTTCGCATATCGCCGCCGAGTTCGTGGGCCGCTATCACCGCGACCGGGCTCCGCTGCCTGCCATCGCGCTGGCCACCGACTTGGCGGCGATCACCTGCATCGCCAATGATTACGCCTACGACGAGATCTTCGCCCGGCAAGTCCGCGCGCACGGGCAGAAGGGCGACATCGCCATCGCGATCAGCACGAGCGGGAACTCTTCCAACGTGCTGAAGGGCGTTCAGGCGGCGAAGGAAGCCGGCCTGACGACGGTCGGCTGGACCGGCGGGACGGGCGGCAAGCTGGCCGGCATGGTGGACTATCCATTCGTCGTGCCTTCCACCGTGACGGCCCGCATCCAGGAGAGCCACATCACGCTGGGGCACGTCCTGTGCGAGTTGATCGAGGACCAGGTCTTTGCGAAAAACGCCTGAGGGGGCGCGCGAGCCGGTTCTTCCCCGGGCCGCCATCCCGCCCATCAACGTTACCGATCTCAAGACCTACCCGCTGAAGCGGCGCCGCAGCAAAGTCCGTCTCTCGGATTTCGCGTCGTCCTGGAAGCGCGGCGGCTCGTTTAAACAGTTCCTTCGCAGCCTCCCCGACATCCTCGCCTCCAAGACCTTGCGCGAGGTCGTGGCCGCCATCATCCGGGCGCGCCGCCGCGGGAAACCCGTGATCCTCGGCATGGGCGCGCATCCGGTGAAGGTCGGTCTCAATCCCGTCATCGTGGACCTGATGGAGCGCGGCGTGATCAGCGCCGTCGCGATGAACGGCGCCGTCATCATCCACGACTTCGAGCTGGCCTTGATGGGTCACACGTCGGAAGAAGTGGACGCGGAAATCGACTCGGGCCGGTTCGGCATGGCGGAAGAGACGGGCCGCATGTTGAACGAGGCCATCGCGCGGGGGGTGAAGGACGGCCAGGGCCTCGGCGAGGCGGTCGGCCACTACATCAATCGCTACAAAGGTCAGTTTCCAAACCGGGCCACCAGCATCCTGGCGACCGGCGCCAGGCTCGGCATCCCGGTGACGGTCCACGTCGCGTTGGGCACGGACATCATCCACATGCACCCGTCCGCCGACGGCGCGGCGATCGGCGCCGGGTCATTGTTGGATTTTCGCCGGTTGGCTGCGGTCGTCGCGGGCATGGAAGGCGGGGTCTATTTGAATCTCGGATCGGCGGTCATCATGCCGGAAGTCTTTCTTAAGACGGTGGCGCTGGGACGCAACCTGGGACACGCGCTCGCCAACATCACCACCGTCAACATGGATTTCTTGTCCCACTACCGGCCGACCACCAACGTCGTTCGGCGTCCGACCCAAAAAGGCGGAAAAGGGTACACGCTGATCGGCCACCACGAGATTATGTTTCCGCTCGTGGCGGCCGCAATTCTGGAAGAACTCGACGTCTGACCTCTTCGACGCTCACACCGTCATGACACCGTTTTCCGTCGAGCACCTCCAAGCCCGGTGGGCGGAGCTGAACACGCGCTACTTTCGCGGGACGCTGCCGCCGATCGAAATCCGCTGGAGCGCGCGCCTCACCGCCTCGGCCGGCATGTTCGTGAGCCGGGTCGGGCCGAGGGCCAGGTCCGCCGACGGCGCGGACACAAGACCGGACCGCCGGTGCATTCGTCTCTCCATCCCCCTCCTCGGACGACATCCCAAGAAGCGTCCCAGTCTGGAACAGGAGCTGATCGGCACCCTGGCCCACGAGATGATCCACCAATGGCAGTTCGACGTGCTCAAGCGCCGCCCCGATCACGGCCCGGAGTTCCGTCGCATGATGGAAGCCATGAACCGCGACGGCCTTGGCATCACGATCTATCACGGCCTCGCCAAGGAAGTGGACGCGCTGTCCCCCTACGCCTGGCGCTGCCAGGACTGCGGGCGCGTCTACCGCCGGCAGCGCCGCACGATCCATCCCCGCCGCCACCGCTGCGGCGCGTGTCGAGGCCCCCTGCGGGAGCTTCCGGTCGCGCAGCGCCTCCGCCCGGTCACTCCACGACGCGAGACCGGCGGGACGATTCAACTCGATCTGCCGTTCACCATTGCCTAGCCCCGTTATTGTTTCTTGTCCTTGTCTTTTTTGTCGGACACCGCCTTGTTCACGGCTTCCGCGGCGGCGCTGGTGGCCTTGGAGATGCCCTTGCCGACCTCGTCGCCGACACGTTTGATGCCTTCCAGCACCTCCGGAATCGGATTCGGCAGATCTTTGACGCTGATGTCGATCTTGCTTTTCGACTGGTCGGACTTCTGCCGGTCGGAGGTCTTTTCGGCGGAGTCGGCTGCGGGCGAACGGCCTGAGAACCCCGTAACCAGCAAGAACGCGACGAGGACCGCAAGGCAGGTTCGTGTCATGACTGGTTTACCTCCGGTTAGAGAAGAGCAAGTAGCCGGTGGCCAATAGCGAACAGCTCACACGCCGAGATCTTCGCGACCCGCTGTGAGCGATGAGCGGAGCCGCAGGCTCACAGGTTTGTTCATGAACGAAGCGGCTCACGATCGCAGCAATCAATGACATAACGGGCCTGCCCGTTCGGGCCGGGTTGCGGCTCGGCCTTGCCTGGCGGCAGATCGACCAGGAGCCGCTTCACCAGGCGCGCCATCGGCATCCCGTCTTCGATTTCGCATACCCAGACATGGACGCCGGACTCGGCTTCCTGGTAGCGCTTTCGGAAGTGAAAGCGTGGATCTTCGATATAATAAGCCGACAGAAAACCGGTGATGGCATTGACCACCCACCCGTGCGCCTGCACGAAGCGAGGGCTCACGGCCAATTCCACGGTCTGCCGGTTCTCCGATTGCATCGCGTTCGCCGAATCAGGGCGGATCATCCGGGTCGCCGGCCGTCCGGCGGACGGACGGAGCTCAAGAACGCTTCCAGCTCTTGGATCACCACCGCCTGCTCCTCATGGGTGAGCTTGTCCCAGTGTTCTCTCAGCGGTTCGAAGTACCGCCGCAGCGACGTGTAGAGGCTGTAGGCTCGGCCGCTGCGTTCGTCAGGGATCTCCGCCATAAAGATCGCCGCCTCCTGAGTCCGAATGTAGGACCGCGCGGGGAGACTCGTCAACCCGCTACGCCGACGCGCCGATAGCCGGTCGCTGATTGCGGCTCGCCCTCAGCTCTTGGCTTGCCGAGCGCACCGTTCGCCGGCGTGTTGCGCCGCCGTCGCCGCAGAAGCGTCCGGGCTAGGATTCTATAGGTCTGAACGGGTATGATGGAGGCCGTGATCGGCAAGATCAAGACCAGGCCGGATCTTGCGGCCATTCTGACAGACCTGCGACGCCAGGGCAAACGCATCGTGTTCACCAACGGCTGTTTCGATCTCATGCACATCGGCCACACCCGCTACTTGCAGGCGGCCCGGGAGCTGGGCGACGTCCTGGTGGTCGGCGTGAACAGCGACGCGTCGGTCCGTTCGCTGAACAAAGGGCCAGGACGCCCGATCGTCCCCCATGCGCAGCGGGCGGAGGTCCTGGCCGCCCTGGCCTGCGTGGACTATGTGGTGGTGTTCGACGAGCCCGACCCCGGCGCGTTGATCGGAGCCCTGCAGCCGGACGTGCTGGTCAAGGGCGGCGACTGGGCGCCCGACCGCATCGTCGGTCGCGAAGTCGTCGAAGCGCGCGGCGGGCGGGTCTTGACCATCCCGCTCGTGCCCGGCGTGTCCACCACGGCTCTGGTCGAGCGCATTCAAACGACCAAGTTCTAACCGTGCCCAGCGCTTCCTCCCCCCGTCAGTGGGACCACATCCTGGAATCGATCGGCGCATCGCTGCGACAGCCCGGCGGCAGAGCCTGCCTGGTCGGCCTGCACGGCTCGACCGCCGGCTTCGCCTTGACGTTGCTGGCGGAAGAGCGCGCCGGTGACGCCGCCGGGTTGAACCGCCGGTCGTGGCTGCTGGTCACGACGACGGACGAGGCGGCCGAGCGTCTCTACAACGACCTCCGGTTCTACCGCTCGCTCTTCGGCCTGACGCCCGACCCATTGGTGCTGTTCCCCGAGTGGGAAACGTTGCCTTATGAGTCCGCCGCTCCGCACATCGACTTGATCGCTCGACGGATGAGGGCCTTACATCGGTTGACGCAAGGCGCCCGCACCGTGCTGGTCACCTCCGTTCCGGCGCTGATCCAGCGCCTCGTCCCGCGGTCGGCGTTCACCGTCGCCTGTCTCGAACTACGCCCCGGCGCGACGCTCGAACGCGAAGCCCTCACATCCGGGCTCTTGCGGCTCGGGTACCGACGCGGGTCCGTCGTGGAGGTCCCCGGCGAGTTCAGCATCCGGGGGGGCATCGTCGACATCTACTCGACGGCCTACGCCGATCCGCTGCGGATCGAGTTCCTGGGCGACACGGTGGAGTCCGTTCGGTTCTTCGATCCCGCTTCACAAAAATCCACCGCTCAACTCGACCGGGCCTGGGTGCTTCCGGCGCGCGAGCTGGTCCGTCCGGAAGAATCGCCGGAGGCGCCGACGCCCCTGCCGCCCGACGCGGAGTGGCGCGGGCCGGACGTCTACCCGCAGATGGACACGCTGCTCGACTACTTCACAAGCGAGCCGGTGGCGGCGTTGGACCAACCGGAGGCCCTGGCCCAAAAGGCCAAGGAGTTCTGGGCCGAGATTGAAGAGGGCTACCTTCGGCACGGGGACTCCGCCGGCTCCGACCCCTACCCGACGCCCGACCGGTTGTTCCTGTCGTGGGAAGCCGTTCACGAACGGATCCGCGCCTGGCCGACCTTGGCCCTGGAACCGGTGGCCGCGCCCGACGCGTCGTGGGGGCCGGCCGTCGAGTTTCCCGCCCGCGCGCCGAGCAGCGTCGGCCTGGCCGCGCGCGGTACGCCGTTCAGCGAAACCCTGCAGATCCTCGAGCGGCTCCGCGACGGCGGCCGCGTGTTGATCGTCGCCCGGAGCCGCGGGCAAGTGGATCGGCTGCTGGCCTTGTTCGGCGAACACGATCTCCCCGCCCGAGCGTGGCAGCCGTCGTTCTGGACCGCCGCCTCCCCGACGAAACAGCCCTTTTCCGTCGTGCAGGGCGACCTCTCAGCAGGCTTCGTATCCCCCGAACTGCGATTCGCGCTGATTACGGAAGAGGAGCTGTTCGCGAAGGGGATCCGGCACCGGCCGCCGCCGAAGACCAAAGCGGCGACGTTCCTGTCCTCGTTGGACGACCTGAATGTCGGCGACTTCGTCGTGCACGTGCAGCACGGGATCGCCCGCTATCAAGGATTGAAGCGGCTGGAGGTGCAGGGGTTCGAGAGCGATTATCTGATTCTCGAGTTCGCCGCCGGCGACAAACTCTATGTCCCGCTGGACCGGCTGAATCAGGTGCAGCGCTACAGCGGCGCCGAGGGTCATGTGCCCAAGCTGGACAAGCTGGGCGGGAGCAGTTGGGCCAAAACCACGGCCCGCGTCAAGAAGGACATCGAAGAGATGGCCCAGGAACTGATCGAGCTCTATGCCAACCGCGAACTCGTCCAGCGCAGCACCTACGACGGCGATTCGACCCTGACGCGAGAGTTCGAAGCGGCGTTCGAATACGAGGAGACGCCGGACCAGCTCAAAGCGATCGAGGATATCAAGCGCGACATGGAATCGCCGAAGCCGATGGACCGGCTCGTGTGCGGCGACGTGGGCTACGGCAAGACCGAAGTGGCGATGCGCGCCGCGTTCAAGGCCGTGGAGAACAACCGGCAGGTCGCCGTTCTCGTCCCCACCACGCTGCTCGCGCAACAGCACTACGACAATTTCTCGCAGCGCTTCGCGCCGTTTCCCGCGCGCGTCGCGCTCCTCTCGCGATTCCAGTCGCCGCGAGAGACAAAAGCCATTCTCAAGGACGTGGCAGCCGGCGCGATCGACGTGGTGATCGGCACCCACCGCCTGCTCCAGAAGGACGTCCGGTTCCACAACCTGGGCCTGGTGATCATCGACGAGGAGCAATGGTTCGGAGTCCGCCACAAGGAGCGCCTGAAGCAACTGCGGACCCAGGTGGACGTGCTCACGCTGACCGCGACGCCGATTCCCCGGACGCTCCAGATGGCCATGTCGGGCGTGCGGGACCTCTCCGTGATGGAGACCCCGCCAGCCGGCCGCCTCGCGATCCGCACCCAGGTCGTCCGTTTCAACGAGACGACGATCCGCGAGGCGATCGTCCGCGAACTGGGCCGGGGCGGGCAGACGTACTTCGTCCACAACCGGGTCGAGACGATGGAGCGGATGGGAGCGTGGCTTCAGCGACTGGTGCCGGAGGCCCGCATCGTCATCGCGCACGGCCAGATGGACTCCAAGCTCCTGGAATCCGTGATGCTGAAGTTTTTCCACCGGGAGGCCGACGTTCTGGTCGCTTCCGCCATCATTCAGTCGGGGCTGGACGTGCCCAACGCCAACACGATCATCGTCAACCGCGCGGACACGTTCGGGCTGGCGCAACTCTACCAACTCCGCGGCCGCGTCGGCCGCGCCGGTCATCAGGCCTACGCCTATTTCCTCGTCCCGGACGAAGGGGCGCTGACCGGCGACGCCCAGAAACGGCTCATCGCCATCCAGCAGTTCACGGAACTGGGCTCCGGTTTCCGCATCGCCGCGGCGGACCTGGAGATCCGCGGCGCGGGCAACCTGCTCGGCAAGCAGCAGTCCGGGCACATCGCCGCCGTCGGGCTCGACCTGTACATGCAGATGGTCGAGCAGGCGGTGCAGCGCCTCAAGGGTCAGGTCGTCGAGGAGGAGCCCGACCCCGTGCTGCGTCTGAGCGTGTCCGCCTTCATTCCCGAGGACTACGTCGCGGACGCGCACCAGCGGCTGTCGCTCTACAAGCGCCTGTCGTCGTGCGCTCAGGTCGGCGACCTGGCCCTGCTGCACGGCGAGATCCAGGACCGCTACGGCCTTCCGCCCGAGCCGGTCGAGCGGCTGTTCGAAGTGATGCAGATCAAGCTGCTGGCGAAAGCGCTCCGGCTCAGCTCGGTCGAAGTCAAAGCCGGGTCGTTGGTCATCGCCTTCGACCCGAAGGCCCGGGTGCCGGACACGGCCGTGCGCGCGCTGATGGATCGCCATCGGACGCGCCTCCGTTTTCTCTCGCCGTTCTCGTTCGAATTGCGAATCCCGCATCAGGACTGGCCTTCGCAATTTCAGGAACTCACCGCCGCCTTGCAAACCCTGGGAGTCTGTGATACCAAGGGACGGGCACAGAGCGAGCACGTGCGCGCATGAGAAACAACGGCTTTTGAACGCCCCGCTATGATTCGACGGCCTATCCTCGCCTCCGGCGGCACCCTCCAGCCGGCGCCGACCCCGTTGCGATGCGTCCTGCTCGTGCTGGGCGCGGCGGCCGGGTTGTGGGTCGGCGGCCTGGCCGGCTGCGCGCCGCGGCAGGACGGAGCGGTGGTCGTGATCGTCAATGGCCGGCCCATCACACTGAGCGAGTTCGAGTTTCGCTGGTCGGAACTGTCCGAGGCTACCCGCGCGCGGTACGAGAAGGAAGGCGGCAAACGAAAGTTTCTCGACGACCTGATCACACGAGAACTGCTGATGCAGGAGGCGCGCAAACAGGGGCTGGACCAGAGCCAGAGCATCCGCGAACGCACCCAACGCTACAAGGAACAGTTGATCCTCGACGAACTGCTCAAGGACACGATCAAGACGAAAGTGGAGGTGTCGAAGGAGGAACTGGAGGCCTACTTCGCGCAGCACGCCCACGAATTGCTTGGCCCCAACAAGGTGCAGGTCTCTCAGATGCTGCTCCCGAACATTTACGCGGCCAAGGACCTGAAGAAGCAGGTCGAGTCGGGCGGCGATTTCGGCAAGTTCGCCCAGCGCTATTCGATCGATGACAAGACCAAAGCGAAAGGCGGAGAGGTCGGGCCTTATCGCAAGGGCCTGTTGCCACCCGAAGTAGACGCGGTCATCCCGACGCTCCGACCCGGCATGGTCAGCGATCCCATCAAGACCGACCAGGGTTACTACATCGTGAAGGTCAGCCCCCTCGATCGAGAGACGCTCCAAGCCGACCAAGCGACCCGCGAGCGGCTCCGGCAGGAACTCATTGCGGAGAAGCGCCGCCGACGCCTCGAGGAAATCGTCTCCGAGCTGCGCGCCCGCGCATCGATCCGCATGGCCGACGCGGCTGGCCGAATGGCCGACGACATCGGCCGTCCCCGCAGCGTCGCGGCCCCCTGATCGTTCGTCGCCGCCGACCGTTCCGCCCCACCTTTTCCCCGGCCGCGCGCGCTCCCCATCGCGGGCATCATTCGTGTAGAATCCTGGCCGGTCGCCGGCGCGGACTGTGGTGTACAAAACAGCGTGGAGCCGACAGCGAACGGCTCTGGGCTAGCGGCTATTCATCCCGCGGGCGGCCCGAACGGTTATGAGGATTCCTTCACTCGCGATACGCCGGTCTGCCGGCATCTCGACCTGGCGCGGCGCCCTGCTCATGATCACGCTTTTCGGGGGGGGATGGCCGTGGCAGGCCCCCGCCGCGCATCTTGAAGACCGCATCGTGGCGGTCGTCAACAACGAACTGATCATGCTCTCCGAAATGAAGAAGGAGATCGAACCGGAGGAGGAACGGATTCAGAAACGGTACAAGGGCGAAGAACGGCAGCGCCGATTGAAGCTGGCCGAATACACCGCGTTGACCAGAATGATCGAACGCAAGTTGCAACTCCAGGCGGCCAGAAGCAAAGGCGTGGAGGTCTCCGATCAGGAAGTGCGCCAGGCGATCGAGGAGATGAAACGGCAGGGCGAACAGATCGACGCCGCCAATCCCGAGAGCGTGAAAAACGTCCGAGAGCAATTGACGCTCCTCAAGGTCGTGGACCGCGAAGTCCGAAGTGGGATCATGGTCGCGGAATCGGAGATGCGACGCTACTACCAGGAACACATGGACCGTTTCGCGCTGCCGGAAGAATACACCCTCAGCCAAATTCTGATCCGTTCGCGCGGGCCGGACGACGTCGGAGACGCTCGGGCGAAGGCGAAACAGGTTCTGGAGGCGCTCAAGGCCGGCGAGAAGTTCGAGGATTTGGCGCTGCGTTACAGCGATGGGATCAACGCCGCCCGCGGCGGGCGCCTGGGGCTCGTCCGTCAAGGGGAACTGCTTCCGCCTATCGAGCGGGCGCTGTCGGCGGCGCAGGTCGGCGATATCACGGATGCCATCGAGACCTCCGAGGGCTTCCATATCATTCGTGTGGATGAGAAGAAGCCCCGCCAGTTCCGGCCGTTCGAAGAGGTCAAGGCGGAAATCCAGAGTCTCGTGTTCCAGCAGAAAAGCGAGGATGTCTACCAGGTGTGGATCGCGGAGCTGAAGAACAAGGCGTACATCGACGTCAAATTCTAGGCGCTGGGCATGAATTGGAACGGGCCATCGCCTATCACCTTGCGCCTGGCGATGCTGCTCGCCCCGGGCCCGGGGCGAGCAGCATCGCCTTGATCGCCCCCCACAAAGCCTCCCGTCCTTCATGGGTTACGGCGGAATACGGAATCGGCTCGGCGTCTCCGCATAGGTCCAACGCGCCACGAAGCAGGTCCCGGCTTCCCCGCCGCTCGCCGCGGTTCAGCTTGTCGACCTTGGTCGCAACGACGATCGCGGGCCGGTTGATCGCGCGCAGCCAGCGCATCGTCGCCTGATCGTGCTCGGTCACCCGGCGCGCCTCGACCAGGAGCACCACCCCCCGCAGCTCGTCGCGCCCCGTGAGGTACCGCTCGATCATCGCCCCCCATTGCGCCCGCACCGCCTTGGCGACCTTTGCATAGCCGTAACCCGGCAGATCGACGACGTAGAGCCGTTTCAGCGACGGATCGTCCGTCGCCACCAGAAAGAAATTCACCAGCCGCGTTTTACCCGGTGTCCGGCTGACCTTGGCGAGCCCGCGCCGGTGCAGTAAGGAATTGATCAGCGACGACTTGCCGACGTTGGATCGTCCCACGAACGCAATTTCCGGCAGGCGTTCCTGCGGAAACTGTTCGGGTCGATCGCAACTTTTGATAAACTCGGCGGACAGAATGTTCATTGATGCGATTCCTGGCGATGGGCAAAGGGCAATCGGTGCTAGGAGAACGCGCGATCCGGGACGATGAAAGTAGAACCATAAATTTCTGCTTTCCGCAATCGGCATTCATCGTCGCGGTTCAGAGTGTGAGCCGTTGCCGATAGCCCATCGCCCAATGCCCTACTGAGCCCGCACCATGTCCAAGTCACCTCGACGGCGGAGACTGGCCCGGATCATCATCAGCCTCGTGCTGGTGATCGGCCTGCCGCTTGGTGCGCTCGCCTTCGTGTGGCTGGTGACGCTGCCCGATGTCGCGGCGCTCGAAAAGACGAACCCGACCTCGACGGCCCTCATGGAGGCGCGGCTCGCCGAGGCCCGCGAGCGGGGGCGCCCGTTCAAGGCCCAGTGGATCTGGGTCCCGCTCTCCCGCATCTCGTCCCACCTGCAGCGGGCGGTGATCGCGGCCGAAGACGCCGCGTTCTTTTCGCACGAGGGTTTCGACTGGGAGGGCATCAAGGATGCGGCGCTCCACAACCTGGAAGCGGGCGAAATGCAGCGCGGCGGCAGCACGATCACCCAGCAACTCGCCAAGAATCTCTATCTCTCGCCGGAGCGTTCGCTGCTGCGCAAGGCGCGGGAGGCGCTCATCGCGCGATCCCTGGAACGCCATCTGTCCAAGCCACGCATCTTGGAGTTGTATCTCAATGTGGCGGAATGGGGCCGAGGCGTCTACGGCGCCGAAGCCGCGGCCCGCCATCACTTCGGCAAATCCGCCAGGGACCTGACCGCGGAAGAAGCGGCGTTGCTGGCGGCGATCCTCCCGTCGCCGCGCCGGTACGATCCGCTCAAAGTGACCGCTCCGGTCGCCAGACGCCAGCAACGGATCCTTCGGTGGATGCAGAAGATCAACGGCGGGGCCGATGCGCCGGCGGCCGGCTGACCCGTCGTGTGTCATAGGTGTGAGAAGGAAGGAGGCCTCATCCATGTCGTGGACCTATCTGTTCATCGCGGGCGCGTTCGAAATCGTCTGGGCGATCGGATTGAAGTACACCGAGGGCTTCACCCGTCCGTGGCCGAGTATCGGGACCGTCAGCGCCATGATCGCGAGCTTTGTCTTCCTATCCGAGGCCCTCAAGACCATCCCGGTCGGCACCGGCTATGCGGTCTGGACCGGCATCGGCGCAGCCGGGACGGCCGCGCTGGGCATGGTCCTGCTCGGCGAATCCCGCGATCCGGCGAGGATCGCCTGCATCGGCGCGATCGTGGCCGGCATCGTCGGCCTGAAACTCTCGACGCAATGACGGCGCTCCACTTCGTGGTTGCGCGCGAATCGTGAGGCGGGTCGGCCTGGTCATAGTGGTCTGGTTTTCGTTGGGCTCGCCGGCGGGAGACCCGATCGCGCAGGCGGATGAGCCGGACACAAACGATCGCACAGCCGCTACAGTCATCACCGAGGCGGTTATCGTCTCCGCGACCCGCACTCCGGAACCTGTGGGCCGGATTCCGGCCGCCGCGTCGGTCCTCACCCGCGAACAGCTCGATCGTTCGCCTTTCCCCGACGGCCATCAAGCCGACGACCTCCTTCGCTACGTGCCCGGCGTTCAACCCAGCAATCTGAGCAGCCGCTACAACCATCCGACCGCCCAAGCGATTACGTTGCGCGGGCTGGGAAGCCGGCGCGCCCTGGTGCTGCTGGACGGGGTGCCGCTCAACGACGGGTTCGGCGGATGGATCAATTGGGGGCTCGTCCCGAACACCCTGGATCGGATCGAAGTCGTGCCGGGCGGCGGGTCGAATCTCTACGGCACCTGGGCGATGGGAGGCGTCGTTCATCTGATCACCCAACCGCCGACTCTGCGGCCCGGTTTTCAGGCGGAGAGCCAGGCCGGCAACTTGAGTTCCTATCAACAGGCGATCGGGGCCCGGTACGGGACGTCCCGCTCCGCGCTCTCGTTGCACTACCGCTGGTTTCACACCAACGGCTTCATCCCCACACCGGCCTATCAACGAGGTCCGATCGATCAGTCGAATGACTCTCGGCATGAGCACTTCACCGGATCGGTCTCGACCGCTCTCACCGCCCGGACGACGCTGACTCTCACCGGATCGCTGTTCCGCGAGGACCGCTCGTTCGGCACCCCGCTGAGCCTGGCCGCGCGGACGATCGGCAGCGCCGCGGTCGGGCTCGAAGGAGGTACGCCGCGCGGCGACCGCTGGGAAACGAAGCTCTTTGCCCAGTGGCAGACGTTCCGCAATCTGACGTCCCAAATCACCCCGGCGCCGACAGTCAGGCTGGGCGAAGTCCGGGACCGCATCCAAACCATCCCCAGCAACGATTTCGGCGGATCGGCGCAATGGATGACACCGGTCGCGCCGCGGCACCGGCTCGTGCTCGGCGCCGACGCGCGCACGATCATCGCACAGTCGGAGGATCAGGTGTTCACCGTCGCCGGGCCCGCGGGTCGGACCCTGGCCAAAGGCCGGCAGGCGGGCTGGGGCGTGTTCGGCGAATGGATCGCCGATCTCACCGATCGGTTGACCGTGGTGCCCAGCTTCCGATCCGATTGGTGGAAGAACTTCGACGCGCGGATCGAATCCGCCGGCGGCGCGGTGTCCGTCCCGCGCGACAACGTGGAACACGTGCTCAACCCCAAGCTGGCGATCCAATACCGACTGACGGATCACCTGCGCGCCGGTGCGGCGGTCTATCAGGCGTTTCGGGCGCCGACGTTGAACGAACTCTACCGCGGCTTTGGCTTCGGCGGGTTCAATTTTCTGCCCAATGAAAACCTGACGCCGGAACGGCTCACCGGCGGTGAAGCCAAACTGGAAGGTGATCTCCTGTCCGATCACAGCCTGTCCTGGCGAATTTCAGGCCACTACGACGAGGTGAAGGACCAGATCCTCTTCGTCACGCAGAGCCCGTTGGCCGCCCAACGGCGGAACGTGGGGCGGACGAGAACCTACGGTGGCGAGCTCGACGTGATGTTCCGACCCTTGGACGGAGTCAGCCTCAACCTCGGTTACGCCTACGCCGACTCCGCGATCAAAGACTTCCCCGGCAATTCCTCGCGCGTGGGCAAGCGGGTGCCGAACGTGTCGCGGCATCAGGTCGTGATGGGCCTCACGGTGGGCCATCCCGACCGCATCCAGGCGACACTGCTGGGCCGGTATCTTTCCCGTCAGTTTGCGGACGATCTCAACACCCAACCGATCGCCGACTTCATCGTCCTGGACGCCTCGCTCCAGAAACGGATCATGACGGGCATGACGCTCTTCCTGAACGGCGAGAACCTGACGGACCGGCAGTACATCGCCACGCAGACCGGTCCGATCAAAACCCTCGGCGCCCCGCTGCTGGTGATGGGGGGATTGCGGATGGAGTACTAAGGACGCGACACCGGCGTGACATGCGAGAGAAGCGAGCTAGCGCAAAAGGCGAGCTGGCCAGTCGCGCCATCCTGCCTGTTTCGCGCCTCTACTCTGGATCGCCGATCGTCGTGAATTCCCTCTCCCCGAAGATCGCGGACTCGTGGGTGTAGTGTTTGAATTCGAGGAGATTGCCGGAAGGGTCTTCGAGAAAGAACGTTCGGTGCTCGATCCTGGTCCCGGGATAGCGAACTCTTGGCTGCTGATAGAACTTCAGCCCCTTGGCCTTGGCTCGATCGGCCAGCGCCTGCCAGTCTTTCTCCTCGGTAAACACCAGCCCGAAGTGCCGGGGATAAATCCCCTTTTGGCTGGCCTCCGACTCTTTCACCAGATGGGCCACAAGCTGGTGGCCCGCCAAGCCCAGGGTCACGGCGGACTCGGATTCGCGCCCCAGTTCGCAACCCAGCCCATCAACGTAGAAGCGCTTGGCGGCCTTGAGATCGGTCACCGGAAAGGCGAGGTGGAAGAGAACTTTACTCATGTGACGTCAGTCTCCCATTCACGAAATCACACTGTCACCAAATCCTACTTGCTACTTG
>Ga0070741_10005353_pt1 | contig 28608 bp, 25 predicted proteins | sample Coa_R1_4_FD_66440 | JGI IMG/M metagenome (GOLD analysis project Ga0070741, IMG submission 66440) | Surface soil microbial communities from Centralia Pennsylvania, which are recovering from an underground coalmine fire - Coalmine... | ecosystem: Environmental > Terrestrial > Soil > Unclassified ... | reverse complement strand
CAAGCAATCGGCGGGCAAGCCCCGCTCCATTCCGCTGAGCAGGCTCACTCGGGATCGTCGGGGTCGCAGTGCTTGTACGCGCTGCCGTCGAGCGGAAGCTCGGCGAGCGGCGGCGCGTCGAGGCGCGGGCGCGTGAAGTCGAACAGCGCGAACGGCGGCGCGGCGTTGGCGTCGCGGGCGGTGAGCGCCGGGAGGCGGAAGCGCGCCTCGAGGAAGCGCACGAGCGAGGTGTGATCGTAGCGCGTGTGATCGACGAACGCGCGGCGCGCCCAGGGCGAGACGGCGATCAGCGGCACGCGGAAGCCGAGGCGGTCGAAGGCGCCGGGGGCGTCGGTGGGCGCGAGCACCGGCGCCAGCGAGTCGGGCGCGCAGGCGGCCGGCGGCGGCGCGTGATCGTAGAAGCCGCCGTCGTCGGAGAAGGTGATGAACAGCGCGGTGCGCGGCCAGGCGGGGCTGCGCGTGACGGCGGCGACCAGGTGCACGAGGAATTGATCGCCGAGCTGCACGTCGGCGATGGCGTCGAAGTCGTCGCGCACGCCGTCGGCGCCGGCGAAGTCGGGCTCGAGGAAGGACACCTGCGGCAAATTGCCGCCGGCGGCGGCGTTGACGAAGTCACGGTACGGATGGAAGCGCGCGGGCGCGAGCGCGGCGGAGAGCGCGGCGGCCGGCGATGAAGACTCGGAGAAGACCGCCCAGGAGACGCCCGCGGCCTCGAGCGCGGAGAAGATCGTCGGGCGATCGCCGGCCGGCGGCTCGTCGCCGACGGCGCCGAACGCGGTGGCGGCGTAGAGGAACGCGCGGTTCGCCGACGGCGGGCCGAGCACCGAGCTGTAGTAGCCGTCGGCGACCGCGAACTGCGACGCGATCGAGTACAGGCCGGGGAGATCGTCGGGCGCGTAGTAGCCCATCGCCGACGGCGCGGCGGCGGCGCGCACGAAGCCGTCGTTGCGCCCGCCGCCCCACGCGACGTGGTGCGCGTTCCAGCTATGCGGCGGATCGGCGAGGCACGCGCGCGTGAGCCGCCGGCGCGCGATCGACTGCCCCGCCGCGTCGGGATTGGCGGCGCCCTCGGGCGCGCAGTCGGCGCCGGGGAGCGCGCCGAGCACGTGATCGAACGCGCGGCCTTGCAGCATCAGCACGATCACGTGATCGATCGGGATCGCCTCGCCGAGCGGCGCGTCGCGCGAGAGCGTGGCGCCCGCGCGCGCGCCGGCGGAGAAGCTGCACGCGTCGCGCGCCTCGGCGGCCTCGCGCTCGTCGAGGTTCGCGCGCGGCTCGCCCGCGACGCAGCCGCCGAGCGCGAACGCGAGCGCGAGCGCCGCGAGCGGTGCGAGCGGCATTGCGAAGGCGAGCGAAATTTCTCCACGCACGAAGCTGACGGTTAGCAGGCGAACCTGAAACTTTGCGTGTCCCGTTGGTGACAACTCGGCGACGATAAATGTGACGAACTTGGAACAATCGCCGCCGCGCGCACCGTGATAGCTGTCGACGAATGATGCTTTGCCGCCTCCGCGGCGCGCTCGTCGCCGCGGCGTTGCTCGCCGCCTCCGCGCGCGCCCACGCGACCCCCGACATCTCGCTCGGCGGAATCATTCAGCCGCAGCTCAAGTGGCAGCAGCACGACGCCAACGCCAACGTCGCCAACCAGGGCGAGAGCGGCTTCGTCCTCCGCCGCGCGCGCCTGATCGCCGTCGGCCACCTGCCGACCCGCTCCATCCTCTGGGAAGCGCGCGCCGAGGCCGACATGGTGCCCGGCTTCCAGCTCCTCGACGCGTACCTCGCCGCCAACGCCGAATTGCCGAAGCGCGGCTTCTGGCGCATCACGCTCGGCCAGCACTTCGCGCCGTTCTCGCGCCAGACCATCCTCTCCGCCGCCGATCTGCAGATGGTCGACTTCGCGCAGCTGGTCTCGCTCACGCCCGGCCGCCAGATCGGCATCAGCGGAATCCTCGGCCTCCCCTACGCGCCGTGGCTGCAAGTCTCCGGCGGCGTGTTCAACGGCAAGGGCATCAACGTCGTCGAGAACATCGACTCCAACTTCATGTACGTCGGGCGCGTGGCGTTCCGCCCGATCGGCCCGCGCGCGCGCTTGATCGAGAGCGCGCTCGGCGAGGACGCGGTGTGGGTGGCGTTCGATATCTCGTGGAACAAGAAGCGGCTCGGCGACTTCAGCGAGAAGACGCTGCTCCTCGGCGCCGACGCCTTCTGCTCGTTCAAGGGCTTCTCCGCCTACGTCGAGTACCTCTGGGGCGATGTGACGTATACTTCCAATGCGCCCAACCCGAATTACCATTTGCAGGGTTTCAACGCCCAGGCCGGGTATCTATTTCCAATCCCCGGTTGGCTGTTCCGGCGCCTGGAGGTGACCGCGCGCTTCGAGGCGGTGGCGCCCAACCAGTCGGTGCCGATCACCGGCCCGGGCGATCCGACGCAGGCGCGCTGGTCGATGATCGGCGGCCTCTCCTATTATCACCGCGCGCACAACGTCAAGGTGCAGCTCAACTACCTGCACAACGCGCAGCTCGACGATCACGACGCCGCGGGCAAGTACGCCGGCTACGCGAACGATCAATTCCTGGCACAATTCACCTATCGGTTGGAGTAGTCGATGCGCCAGCTCATGTTCGCGCTCTCGCTTTGCGCCGCCGGTTGCTTCTTCGAGAAGGAGCTGCCGCTCTCCGACGGCGGCGCGCAGAACGGCGACGGCCTGATCGATCTGCACCAGGGCGGCTCGATCGCGCTCGCGTCGTGCGGCTACACCGTCAAGACCGTCGACGGCGCGTCGATCCCGCAGCCGGGCGCGAACGTGCTCGGCGCCGATCCGGCGCCCAAGATGGTGCACCTCAACTTCGGCGCGCAGGACGCGTCGCGCAACATCGCCGTGGTGTGGCGCACCAACGACAACGCCACGCTCGCCACCACCGTGCAGTTCGGCACCGGCGGCAACACCGACAAGACCCAAGACGGCTTCACCTTCGTCTACGACGTGGCGATCGGCGATCCGGTGCGCATCCACGAGACGCATTTGTGCGGCCTCACGCCCGACACGCTGTACAGCTACCGCGTCGGCGGCGTGGGCGCCGACGGCACGCAGGCGTTCTCGCCGGTCTACACCTTCCGCACCGCGCCCGATCGCGCCGCGTCGCCGAGCGCCGAGGTGGTGATGCTGGTGCTCGGCGACACGCGCGACGGCTACTCGCAGTGGGGCGCGGAGCTCACCGCCGCGGCCGCCGCCAACTCGCCCGACGTGATCCTGTTCTCCGGCGACGCCATCTCGCTCGGGCCGGTGCAGGAAGATTGGGACACCTGGTTCAACGCCGCCGAGTCGGTGCTGCACTCGACGCCGATGATCTACGCGCACGGCAACCACGACGTGAACTCGGTGAACTTCTTCTCGCAACTCGCGCAGCCCGCCGACGAGCAGAACTTCTACGTCGACTACGGGCCGGTGCACCTCGCCGTCGCCAACGACACGCCGCAGGTGCCGAGCGATCTGCAGGGCGCCAACACGCAGCTCCTCGACGCCGATCTGGCGGCGGGCGCGGGCGCGCCGTGGCTCATGATGATGCACCACAAGCCGATGTGGACGGCGGCGTCGGGGCCGCACCCGGAAGACCAGCTCCCGGTGCGCATGGCGTTTCAGCCGGTGGTCGACAAGTACAAAGTCGACCTGGTGCTCGCCGGGCACGATCACGACTACGAGCGCACCAAGCCGATGCGCGGGACGGTCACCGGGCAGACGGCCGCCGACGGGACCATCTACGTCGTCGCCGGCAGCGCGGGGGCGCCGCTCTATCCGAGCGGCACGAACTTCTGGACGGCGACGTCGGAGTCGACGTTCAACTACGTCGTCTTGCGCGTGCACGCCGGCCTGCTGCGCGCGACGGCGTTCCGCGGCGACGGCACGATGCTCGACTCGTTCATGATCGCGAAGTGAACCTTACAGCGTAAGGCGCCGAGCCTTACAGTGTAAGCCTCAGCGGTCGCGCAGGCCGAGGCGTTGCAGGATGCGGTAGAGGGAGATGCGCTCGACGCCGGAGCGGCGGGCGGCTTCGGAGAGGTTGCCGCCGCAGTGATCGATCATGGCGGTGACGTAGGCGCGCTCGTAGTGGTCGACGAGGTGGCGCTTGCCGACGCGCAGGGGGATCGAGAGATCGATCGCGGCCGGCGGCGGCGCGTCGGGGGGCGCGGGGCGGAGCTGCGGCGTGACCGACTCGAAGAGGACGGCGGCGCGCTCGAGGGCGTTGCGCAGCTCGCGGACGTTGCCGGGCCAGGAGTGGCGGCGCAGCGCCTCGAGCGATTCCTCGACGAGGAACGGCGCCGGATCGAAACCCAGCTCGCGGCATAATGCCGCAACCAGCAGCGGCAGATCGTCGAGGCGCTCGCGCAGCGGCGGGATCGCCAGCGTGACGACTGCGAGGCGATAGTAGAGATCTTCGCGGAAGCGGCCGGCGGAGACCTCGAGCGCGAGATCGCGGTTGGTGGCGGCGACGATGCGCACGTCGACGGCGATCGGCTTCTGGCCGCCGAGCCGGCGCACCCGGCGCGACTCGAGCGCGCGCAGCAGCTTGGGCTGAAGCTCGAGCGGCAGCTCGCCGATCTCGTCGAGGAACAGCGTGCCGCCGTGCGCGCGCTCGAACGCGCCGGCCGCGCTCGCCACCGCGCCGGTGAACGCGCCGCGCTCGTAGCCGAACAGCTCCGACTCGATCAGCGTCGCCGGCAGCGCGCTGCAGTCGACGGTCACCTGCGGCTGCGCGGCGCGCGGCCCGGCGAGGTGCAGCGCCTCGGCCACGCGCTCCTTGCCGGTGCCGGTCTCGCCCTGCACCAGCACGGTGGTGTCGGTCTCGGCGAGGCGCGCCAGCCGCGCGGTGAGCGCGCGCATCCGCGCCGACTGGCCGACGAGGCCGTAGAAGTCGTCGTCCGCGTGCAGATCGACCGCGGTGGTGCCGGCCACCGGCTCGACGCGCAGCCGCGTGTCGCCGACCGAGATCAGATCGCCGACGGCGAGCAGCGCCTCGATCACGCGCACGCCGCCGACGAAGGTGCCGTTCTTCGAGTCGAGATCGCGCACGCGCAGCCCGTCGGCCACCGTGATCTCGCAGTGCAGCCCCGACACCTTGGCGTCGCGCAGCACCAGGTCGGCGAGCTCGCGCGCGCCGACGCGGGCGCGGCCCTCGAACTCGAAGCGCTGCCCCGCGTCCTTGCCCGCCGTCACCACCAGCGCGGCGCGCCGCAGGTGCAGCGCCGTCGGCCGGTGCGCGCTGAGCGTGTGAACGCCGTCGTCGAACTCCGCCATGGCGCCGAGTATTTCACTTTCAGCGGTCGAAAGGATCGAGCAACTTGCCGGCGGCGAAGTCGTGGCGATTTTTCGGCGCGCGGCGGCGATCGGCGCGCGCGGCCGGCGGCGCGGAACTATGCGCTTCGGATGCGACGACCGAGGACGCGGCGAGCGACGGCGCAACGAGCGGCGGCTCGGCGGCCGACGGAGCGGCGCTCGGTGACGGCGGCGCGGCGGGAGCGAGCGCGCGTGGCGACGCGGCGGAAGCAGCGGCGGCGGCGACGGCGGACGCGCGCCCGACGACGATCCATGCAGCGGCGGCGGCAAGCGCGATCGCGGCGGCGCCGATCGCCCAGCGCCGTCCCCACGCGCCGGGCGCGCCCTGCGTCTTGGTCACCCGCTCCGGCGCGAGCGGCGCTTCCGCCGGCGCCGCGCGACGCAGCTCCGCCAGCGTGCGCATGAGGTGCGCGCGCCCATAACCGAGCGCGGCCACCACCTCGTCGAGCGCCTCGGCCATCTCCGCCGCGCTCGCGAACCGCTCGCCCGGCTCGAGCGCCATCGCGCGCGCGCAGATCCGATCGAGCTCGAGCGGCACCGCCGCGTTCAGCGACGACGGCGCCGGCACCGCCTGCCGCCGCACCGCGCGCATGCCGGCCAGGTCCACCGCCGACTTGAACAACCGCCGCGCGGTCAGCGCCTCGTACAGCACCACGCCCGCGGCGAACAGATCGGCGCGCGCGTCGACGGGCGCCAGCGCGAGCTGCTCCGGCGCCATGTACGCCAGGTTGCCCTTGAGCGAAGCGGTGCGCGTCTTCTCGTCGCTGATCCGCGCCAGCGCGCGCGCCACGCCGAAGTCGACCAGCTTGACCGCGCCGCGCGCGCTCAGCACCACGTTGGCCGGGCTGACGTCGCGGTGCACGATGCCGAGCGGCCGCCCGTCGTCGCCGGCGGCGGCGTGCGCGTGCGCCAGCGCGCGGCACACGTCGCGCACCACCAGCGCGCCCAGCCCCGGGTGCGGCGGCCCGACCTGCGCCTGCGCGCGCAGGAGCGATCGCAGATCGCCGCCGCCCAGGTGCTCCATCACCAGCAGCCGCTCGTCGCCGTGCTGCTCGACGCCGAAGACGCGCACGACGTTCGGGTGGCGCAGGCGCATGGCCAGCTTCGCTTCGGCGGCCAGCACCTCGACGTAACCGGGATCGGCGGCCAGCTCGGGCAGGAGGCGCTTGACCACCAGCGCGCGCGAGAACGGACGCCCGGCGCGGCGCGCGCGCCAGACCTCGCAGGTCGCGCCGCGGCCCAGCCGCTCGAGCAGCCGATAACCTCCGCAGCGTCGCGCGCGCCCCGACATCGCATCATTAGTGGCCCGGCTGCGCGACGCGGGCCAGCTTGCGGTAAAGTGAGCGCCGTGGCTCCGCGCCTTCGGCTCGCGCTCGCCGTGCTCGGCTTCGCGCTCAGCTTCGCGCTCGCGTTCGGGCTCGCGCCCGCGCGACCCGCGGCGGCCGACGAGGCGCCGACGCGCGAGGAGCAGGCGCGCGCGCACTTCACCGCCGGGCAGATCGAGTATCGCGCCGGGCGTTACGGCGCGGCGCTCGAGCATTTCAAGGTCGGCTACGCGCTGTCGCCGCGTCCCGAGTTCCTGATCAACTTCGCGCAGACGTATCGCAAGCTCGGCGAGTACGAGCGCGCCATCGTCGAGTGCGAGCGCTACCTCGCGACCGCGCCGCCGGCCGAGCTGGCGGAGGAGGCGCGGCGGCTGGCGGCCAACATTCGCGAGGAGCAGGCGGCGCGTTCGGCGCGCGCGGCGGAAAAGCCGCTCGGCTCGACGGCGCCGGCAAACGCGAACGCAAATTCGAATTCGAGCGCGAACGTGAATCCCAATTCGCATTCGAGCGCGAATGTGAATCCCAATTCGCATTCGAACGCGAATGTGAATTCCAATTCGAATTCGAGCGCCAATGTGAATCTCAACGTGGGCGTGAACGCGGTGAAGGACGCGCGCGGCTCGTCGGCGGCGAACGATCCGTGGCCGATCGCCGCGCCCGCGCCGCCGCGCAGGAGCCGCGCGTGGGTGTGGGGCGTGGCCGTCGGCGCCGTCGTCGTGGTGATCGGCGTGACCGTCGCGCTCGCGGTCACGCTCGCGCCGCAATCCGAGGTCTACCCGAACGAGCCGCTCGGCCGCGTGAGCTTCCGTTGAGCCGCGCGCCCGCGTTCGCCCGCGCACCCGCGTTCGCCCGCGCGCTCGCCGCCTGCGCCGCGCTCGCAGCCTTCGCCCCGGCGTGCAGCCAGCCCGGCACCGGCGTCGCGCTCACCGTCGACGGCGCCGTCACCGTCGACAAGCTGACCATCATCGCCACCTACGACCAGCGCAGCGTCTCGCGCGACGTCGCGATCCCCGCCGGCACCAAGCTCCCCGCCACGCTGCTCGCCGAGCTCCCCGACGACGCCTTCAAAGTCACCTTCGACGTCACCGGCCTGCTCGCCGGCAAAGTCGTCGGCCACGCCGTCTCGCCGCCCATCGGCGTCGAAGCCCACCGCATCGCCGCCGCCACCGTCACGCTCGGCGGCGCCGCCCTCGACGGCGGCCTCCTCGACGGCGCCGGCGACGCCGCGACGCCGCCCTGGACGCTCCAGCTCGGCGGCTCGACGCCGCTGCAAGGCGCCGCGCTCACCGGCATCTGGGGCGCCGGCGCCACGCTCTACGCCACGAGCGCGCTCGCGTCCGGCTCGAACCTCCTGCGCACCACCGACGGCGGCCAGCACTGGACCCCGTCGCTCGCCGCCGCCTCGACGGGAAACCTGAACGGCGTCTGGGGCGCCGGCGCCGCCGACGTCTTCCTCGTCGGCGACGCGGGCGTCCTCCTGCACGGCAGCGCCGCGACGTGGACCGCGTCGACCACGCCCGCCGGCAGCGCCGTCAACCTCTACGGCGCCTGGGGCACCAGCGCCACCGACGTCTACGTCGTCGGCAGCGGCAACACCATCCTGCACTCGGTGACCGGCGGCTGGGTCCTGCAGACCGCCGTCGGCACGACGGTGCTGCGCGCGGTGTGGGGCGCCGGCGGCCACGTCTACGCCGTCGGCAGCGGCGGCACGATCCTGCACTCGACCGGCTCGACGTGGGCGCCGCAGACGAGCGGCACGTCGCACGATCTCTACGGCGTCTGGGGCGCCGGCGGCAGCATCTGGGCGGTCGGCGACGCGGGCACGGTGCTGCGCTCGTCGGGCGACGGCACCTGGACGCCCGAGACCAACGGCGTTCCCTCGTCGATTCCGCTGGCGTCGATCTGGGGCTCGTCGGCCGGCGACCTCTATGCCGTCGGCGGCGCGTGGACCATCCTGCGCTCCGCCGGCGACGGCACGTGGACCGCGCAGCCGACCGGTTTATCGGTGACCGACGCGGCCGCCGATCGCTTCAACGCCGTCTTCGGCAACAGCGCCACCGACGTCTTCACCGTCGGCGCCGGCCAGACGATCCTGCACTCGCCATAATCGCCGTAATCGCGCCGTATCGCCCGCTATACGATCTGTAACGTTCGAGTAACACCCTCCTCCGCCGCGCGTCCGCGAAAACTCCGCGCAACGCCCGCGGCACGAAACCCGCAAAGCGCCGCCGCAGCTCAACACCACTCGCGGAGGACGCCCATGAATCGCGCTCGTGCTCGCACCCTGCTCATCGTCTCGCTCGCGCTCGCCGGCTGCGGCGCCGACGGCTCACCCACCGGCCCGGGACCCATGGCGCAGTCGGCGCTCGTCGGCAACTGGCTCAGCGCTGGCGCCGACGTCGCCCCGCTGCTCGCCAAGCCGCCGTTCAACGACACCATGATCACCGCGACGTTCAACGCCGACTCGACGTACACCGTGCTCGGCGTCGACAACGCCAACAAGACGACCTCCTTCACCGGCACGTACACCGCCACGCCGTCCGAGGTCGACGGCATCTTCGACATCACCATCGCGCAAAACCAACCGTCGACGGCGGCGGCGCAGGGCATCTATCAAATCGATCCCGCCACGCACCGCATGAAATACGAAGTCGTGCAGACGCAGCCGACCAACGGCATCACGCCGCCGACCGCCAGCGCCGGCTTCGGCAGCACCGTCTACAACGGCAAGAAGATCGATTCCCTGATCCAGAACTTCAGCCGCCAGTAACGTCCATGCGCGCGCGACTGATCGTAGTGCTCACGCTATTGTGCTCAGCCGCGCGCGCCGAAGATCCCGACAGTGAATCGTTGGGCGCCACCACCCCCGATCAACTGGAAGCGCACCGCGACGACCAGCTTCGCTTCCTGGCCTATTTCCTGACGCGCGCCGAGGCGACCAACGTCGCGCCCACCAATGACCTCTTGCAGGGCCGCGTCGTCGGCCGACTGTTCGGCTCCAACACCACACAGACGACCAGCGGCGCCAACTTCGTCGCCGAGCAGCGGCTGATCCCCTTCGTCATCTTCGAGCCGCGCGTGCTCGATCGCTTCGCGCGCCTGCGCCTCAGCTTCGAGATCAACTGGACCTGGGGCGACTCGTCCTATGGCGTCGGCGGCAACTTTGGCGGCGCCTTCTCCGGCCGTCAAATCAACATCGAGACGCAAAACGTCGAGGTCGAGTTCAGGCTGCTCAAAGGCTGGTACCTGAACATTGGCCTGCAACGTCTCTGGGACAACGTCCGCAATCCCTACAATACGTTCTTCTCCACCATCTCGCTCACCGGCACGCGCCTGATGTTCTGGGGCTCCGACGCCGTCGGCGTTTCACTCTATGGTCAACAATGGGGTCAATCGTTCAAGCTCGGCGGTTATGTCCTCTATGAGAACAAGATTCAGGACGACGACCACGTCCTGCTTTTTGAAGCATTGACCAGCCGCACGCTGCCGTTCGGCCTCAACGTCGGCGGCAGCGTGCGCTACCTGCGCGACACGTCGAGCGGCGCGGGCGGCGTGAGCGTGCTCGGCCAGGGCCCGTCGAGCCCGCTGGCCGACTACGACGGCGCCTATCGCTTCCCCTCGACCGGCGCCAACTATCACGCCGATCTCGCGTGGGTCGACGTGAACGCCGCAATGAATCCCGAGTTCACCGCCGGCCGCTGGGGCGCGTCCGCGTTCGTTGTCGGCAACTTCGGCCAATTGCGCACCAAACAACCCGACGGCCGCTATGTCAAAGCCGCCGACATCCTCGGCCTGGCCGCCAATCTCAGGCTCGGTTATCGCTACGGCAATTCGCGCAATGACGTCATCGTCGGCGATTTCGTCTATTCGACCGGCAACCATAACGGCATCGCCGGCGGCCGCTACACCGGCGTCATCACCGGCAACACCTACGGCGCGCCGGGCGCCCCGTTCATCTCCAGCGGCGCCTATCTATTGTTGCCCCACTCTACTGTGGTCAATCGTTTCTATGCCGCGGTCTTCGACGTCTCCAATCTCGGTTATGGACTGTCGGCTGGAACGCTCAATGTCAGCTATGACCTGATTCGCAATGTCTTGACCGCCAAAGTCGGCGGCGCGGTCGGTTACGCCAACGTCGCGCCGTCGGGCGGCGGCCACTTCATCGGCGCCGAGGCCAACGCGTCGCTGGTGTGGCGCATCAAGGTGTTCTTCGCCGTCGAGCTGCACGGCGCCTATCTGTGGCTCGGCGATTTCTACGACAGCCCCGCGGTTCAACCGGGCGGGGGCGGCGGCCGTCCGCAAAACCCGTGGACCGTCTTCACCGACCTCAAATGGCTGATGTTTTGAAACCCATGAAGACCAACACACCACTGTGGTTGCTCAGTACTCTATTGTTGACCGCGTCGTGCGGTCCGCGCATCGGACTGAGCTTTCGCGAGCTGCACTATCCGGTTCAAACGCAGCTCCTCGACATCGACCACATCGAAGTCGCCTATAGCGACTCCGGCCGTGGCGACCGTACACTATTGTTGATTCACGGCCTCGGCAGCTATCTGCCGGTCTGGTCGCGCAACCTCGACGAGCTCTCGCAGCACTATCGCGTCGTCGCCATCGATCTCCCCGGCTACGGGCGCAGCAGCAAAGCCAACTATCACTACTCGATGCGCTTCTTCGCGCGCGTCGTCGAGCGCGTCATCGAGCAGCTCCGCCTCGAGCACGTCGTCCTGGTCGGCCACTCGATGGGCGGACAGATCGCCATCACCCACAACCTGCTCTATCCCAATCGCATCGACGGCTTGATCCTGGTCGCGCCCGCCGGTCTCGAGAAGTTCGAGCCGGGCGAAGGCGGCTGGCTCGCCGACGTAGTCACCAAAGACTTCGTCAAGCTGACGCCTTTGGAGAACATCTATGGAAACCTCATTGTGAACTTCAGCAGCGCACCGCGCGAGGCGCGCTTCATGGCCGACGATCGCGTGCGCATCGTCGAGGGGCCCGACTTCGACGGCTACGCCTATGCCGTATCGCGCTCGGTGCGCGCGATGATCGCCGAGCCCGTCTACGATCGTCTGCCCGACGTCGGCGCGCCCACGCTGGTCGTCTTCGGCGGCGACGACGCGCTGATCCCCAACGCCATCCTGCACGGCGGCGACACGCGGCAAATCGCGCAAAACGCCCTGCGCATTCCGCGCGCGCGATTGGTGGTGATTCCGCGCGCCGGCCACATGGTCCAGTTCGAAAAACCGGAGCTTTGGAACCGCGCGGTCGTCGAGTTTCTATCGTCGATGGGCGCCAAGGAGGAACCGCGATGAGCCGCGTTTCAATGATGTTCGCAAAGTGGTCGTTGATGAGCACACTATTGTGCGCCGCCGCGAGCCGCGCGGAGGCCGCGGCCGGCTCCATTACGGCGGTGGCGAGCTTTGGCTCCAATCCGGCCGGCCTGCGCATGTGGAAGTACGTTCCGCCGGGCATGCCGTCGAACGCGCCGCTGGTGCTGGCGCTGCACGCGTGCTCGCAACAGGCCGCCGACTACGTCAAAGCCGGCTGGAACGAATTGGCCGATCAATACAAATTCTATGTCGTGTATCCCGAGCAGACGACGGCCAACAACGGACTGACGTGTTTCAATTGGGCCGGCGGCAACTCCAATCCACTGACGGGCGAAAACGATCCCGCCAACCTGACGCGCGGCCAGGGCGAGAACCTGTCGATCAAACAAATGGTCGATCAAATGAAGTCCGATTACTCGATTGACGCCTCTCGGGTGTTCATTACGGGACTATCGGCCGGCGGCGCCGAGACGGCGCTGATGATGGCCACCTGGCCCGACGTCTTCGCCGCCGGCGCGCCCATCGCGGGCGTGCCCTATCACTGCACGACCAACAAGAACCAGGTCTATTCGCCGTGCTTGACGCCCGGCTCGAATTTGACGCCCAAACAATGGGGTGATTACGTGCGCGCCGCCTATACGGGTTATTCAGGCCCCTATCCGCGCGTCTCGATCTGGCAGGGCAGTAAAGACAGTCTGGTCAATCCCGACAATACAGTGGAAATGATGAAACAGTGGACCGACGCGCACGGGATTGGACAGACGCCGTCGGTGAGCGACATGCTGGCGGGCAATCCGCACGCGGCCTATCACGACGCTTCGGGCGTGACGGTGATCGAGACGGTGCAGATCACTGGCATGGATCACGGCGTGGCGATCGATCCCAAGCACGGCTGCGGCACGGCGGCGCCGTACATCCTCGATGAGGGCGTGTGCTCGTCCTATTACATTGGACAGTTCTTTGGGATCATCAACGGCGCGCCGGCGGGCGACGGCGGCGTTGGGCCGACGGACGACGGCGGCGTCTATATCCCGAGCTACGACGGCGGCGTCTATGTGCCGGCTTATGACGGCGGGCTTCACTATGTGCCGTCGGACGGCGGCGCCCATTCGACGCCGCCGCCGGCGTCGCACTGCGGCTGCGACACCGCGCCCGGCGCCGCGAGCGCGCGCGAGGAGCTGGCCGCGCTGCTCATCTTCGCCGCGATCGCGCTATTCGCCGGCCTTTCGCGCTTTCTGCTGGCGCGCCAATAACGCCAATGCCGATCACTTGAGCGCAAGCGATCGAATTTGATCCACTGGCCGTAGCCGTGGCCGTGGCCGTAGCCGTAGCCGTGGCCGTAGCCGACTCGTCGCAGTTGCTCCCCGAGCGAGGCGTAGCCACGAGGCATATGGTCAGCGAGCGCTTGGGAAGTTGCGCGATGGAGAGGGGAAACGGCTACGGCTACGGCTACGGCTACGGCTACGGCCACGTCGTTAAGTGAATGGCAGTGCCGCTAACGCGCGATAGCCGATCCGAATCGAGCAGTCGCCACTGTGGTGATCCTCGCAGCGTCGATCATCCGCCGTTTATATAATGATGCGCCCGCGATTGCGCGCTTTGAGGCAATATGGACCGCGCGCGCATCACACGTTCGCGCCGTGTTTCGGCGCCGGGGGAAAAATGGGCGACGTCGATTTTGCCAGGCGCTTCGTGCCCGGGCTGGGCAAGACGGTGCACCGGCTGGGGCTCGCGGCCAACTACGGCATCGACGAGCACGGCATTCGCGCGGCGCTCGACCGCGGCGTCAACTACGTCTTCTACACGTTTCGCTCGGGCAAGCTGGTGGCGCCGCTCAACGACGCGCTCCGCGGCGACCGCGAGCGGTTCGTGATCGCCACGGTGCCGCTCGTCGGCTATTTCGGCGGCTCGGTGCGGCGCGGCGCAGAGGCGGCGCTCAAGAAGCTCAAGACCGACTACCTCGACGTCTATCAGCTCGGCTGGCTCGGCGTCGGCTCGGCGTGGACCGAGGGCACGCTGCGCGAGCTGCGCCACTTGAAGGAGTCGGGCAAGGTCCGCGCGCTCGGCGTGTCGATTCACGATCGCAAACGCGCCGGGCGGCTCGCCGAGGACAGCCCGCTCGACCTGCTGATGATCCGCTACAACGCCGCGCACCCGGGCGCGGAGCAGGACATCTTTCCGCATCTCGCCAAACGCAAGCCGGCGGTGATCGCGTACACGGCGACGAGCTGGCGCAAGCTGCTCAAGGCGCCGCGCGGCTGGAGCGGAGCGGTGCCGACCGCCGGCGACTGCTATCGCTTCTGCCTGTCGAGCCCGCACGTCGACGTCGTGCTCTCCGGCCCCGCCTCCGAGCAGCAGCTCGACGAAAACCTGCGCGCCCTCGACAAAGGCCCGCTCTCGCCCGACGAGCACACGTGGATGCGCGACTTCGGCAAGGCGGTCCACGGCTGAGCGAGGCGCGGCGCTATTGCGGCAAATTGCCGCTGCGGAATGGGGCGAGGAGCTGGCGCCAGTAGCTGCGTGGGCCGGGGGCGTCGAGGCCGAGCGGGTAGGTCTCGTCGCCTTCGGGGCGGTGGTAGGTGCCGAAGAGCACGTCGAGCCACGGGGCGAGGTTGGCGAAGTTGTGGCGCGTGCGCTGAAGGCGCGCGTGGTGCCAATGGTGCAGCTCGGGCGCGCCGGCGATCAGGCCGAGGAGGCCGAGGCGCAGGCGCACGTTCGAGTGGATGAAGATGCCCCACGCGCCGCGAAACGCCGCCAGCGCGGCGATCGTCTGCAGCGGAAAGCCGAGCACGAACGCCGGCAGGTTCTGCGCCAGCTGCGTCGTCAGTCCGTCGAGCGGGTGCTCGCGGTGCGCCGCCAGCCAATCGAGGTGCTCGGCGCTGTGGTGCACGGCGTGAAAGCGCCACAAGAACGCCGACGCGTGACACGCGCGGTGCCACCAATAGACCAGCAGATCGCCGAGCGCGATCACCTCGATCGCCTGCACGATCAGCGGCTGGCGTGCGGCAGATTGCCGCAGCCACTCGAGCGCCGCGCCGCCCGACGCCGAGCGGATCGCCGCCAGCGCGCCGAGCGCCAGCGCGCTCCATAGCAGGTACTGCCCGAGGAAGAAGCAGACGTCGAGCGCATACGCCGGGCGCAGCCAGCGCTGGCCGGCGCGCGCCGGGAACGCGCGTTCGAGCGGCGCGAACATCACCGCCAGCACGAGGAAGCTCGCCAGCGCGCCGAAGAGCCGCGTCGCGATCACGGGACGCTCTGCATCGGCGCCTGCGACGGATTCGGCGCCTGCGACGGCGGATTGGGCGCCTGCTGTGACTGCGGATACGCCGCCTGCTGCGCCGGTTGCGCCGGTTGGGCCGGCGGACGAAAGAACACCGGCCCCGCCTTGCTCGCCGGCAGCATCACGCCCGGATCATTCGCCGGCGGCGGAGGCGCCCCCGAGTTCGCGTTCGCCGGCGACTGCACGCCCGTCTGCGCGCGGCACGACAAGAACCCCAGCATGCCGGCGAACAACCCGAGCGCCGCGAACCGCACGATCACTTTCATGGAAACCTCCGAGGTCAATACTCCATATTACGAGCGCGCCGACTGTTTTATGATGCGCGCGCGACGACGAGGACGAGATGCCCGGATTCCTGTGGCCGTTCGTGATCTACGCCGTGATCCTGCTGCTCCACGTCGCCGTGCCCGGGCGCTGGGTCGACGGCTACGTGCGCGACGCGGCGGGCAAGCCGCTGCGCTATCGCCTGAACGGCCTGCGCGTGTTCGTGCTGGCGATCGCGCTGTACGTGGGCGCGTGTCGGCTCGGCTTCGTCGCGTGGGACGTCTTCTACGTGCACCGCTGGGCGATGGCGGCGAGCGCGTGCGCCATCGGGCTCGCGTTCACGCTGTGGATCGTGCTCACCCAGGCGCCGACCAACCTCGGGGTCGCCACCGATCTCTATCTCGGCCGCGCCGAGAATCCGCGCTGGGGCGGCGGTCTCGTCGACGCCAAGATGTTTCTCTATCTCGCCGGCGCGATCATGCTCGAGCTCAACGTGCTGTCGTTCGCCGCGCACCACGTCGCGCTGCACCCCGACGATCCGTCGCCCGGCGTGCTGATGTACGCCGTGATGTTCACCTTCTTCGTCGCCGAATATCTCAACTTCGAAGAGGTGCACCTCTATACCTACGACTTCTTCGCCGAGCGCGTGGGCTTCAAGCTCGGTTGGGGCTGTCTGGTTTTTTATCCGTTCTTTTATTGCGTCGGATTGTGGGACGTCGCCGAGCGCGCCAATCCCCACACGGCGCCGGTCGCGCTCGCGGCGTGCGTGCTCGGGTTCTTCGGCGGCTGGGCGCTGTCGCGCGGCGCCAACCTGCAAAAGTTTTTGTTCAAGACGCGGCCCGACGCGCGGCTGTTCGGGCTCCTCACGCCCGCCACCGTCGACGGTTGGGGCAAGCGGCTCTTGTGCAGCGGCTTCTGGGGACTGTCGCGGCACATCAACTATCTCGGCGAAATTCTAATGGCGGTCGCGCTCGCGCTGGTGCTCGGCTGGCCGGCGGCGATCGGACCGTGGCTCTATCCGCTCTATTACGTCGCGCTGCTCCTGCCGCGGCAATACGCCGACGATCGCCGTTGCGCCGAGAAATACGGCCCGCTCTGGGCGGAGTATTGCCGCAAGGTGCCGTATCGCATCGTGCCGTGGATCTATTGAGATGTTGATCGGCCACTACGCGCCCGCGTTCGCGCTGCAGCGCGCGCGCCCGTCGCTGCCGCTGTGGGTGCTGTTCATCGCCGTGCAGGCGGTCGACGTCTTGTGGGGCGTGTTCGTGCTCGCCGGCGTCGAGCACGTGCGCATCGTGCCGGGATTCTCCGAATCGAACGCGCTCGATTTGTATTACATGCCGTATTCGCACAGCCTGGCCGCGACCGTGGTCTGGGCGCTCGTGTTCGGGCTCGCGTGGACGGCGTTTCGCGGCTGGCGCGAGGGCGTGGTGATCGGCGTGGCGGTGGCGTCGCACTTCGTGACCGATCTGCTGGTGCATCTTCCGGATCTGCCGATCGCGGCGGGCAACGGGCCGAAGATCGGCCTCGGACTGTGGCGCTGGCGCTGGCTGGCGCTCGCCGTCGAGGCGGGGCTGTTCGTCGGCGCGGCGCTGTGGTGGTGGCGCGCGCGCGGGGGCTCGCGCTTCCTGGTCCTCATCGGCGTGATGACGGTGGTGCTGGTGGCGTCGTTCTTCGTGCCGACGCCACCGACGCCGCAGGCGATGGCGGCCACCGGGCTCGGCACCTACGCGCTGCTGGCGGGCGCGGCCGCCTGGAACGAACGCGCACGATCCAGATCGCAAGCGCCCTTTCGCGCGTAAAATGAGGCGATGACACGCCTCGCGCTCGTGACGCTCGTCGCCACGCAGCTCCCCTCCGTCGCCGCCGCGCAGGTGCCGGACGCCGGCATCTACGTGCCGCCGGGCGTCGAGCTGCGGCCGCTCGCGCGCGAAGAGCAGCTGCGCATGCAGCTCTCGGAGGCGCAGGGCCTGGTGATGTTCGGCGATCTCGAGGCGGCCGCCGACCTCGCCGAGTCGGCGCGCGCCGAATTGCAGAAGCTCGGCGACAAGGACGGCGCGTGCATGGCGCTCGCCGTCGGCGCCGGCATCCGTTCGAACGCCGAGCAGTACGACGCGGCGATCGCCGACTTCAACCAGGCGCTCGCCTGCGCGCACGACGCCAGGTTTCGCGATCGCTTGAACGAGGCGATCGCGTCGGTGCGCATCGACTCGGGCGATCTCGACGGCGCGCGCCGCGGCTTCGAGGAGCTGCTCAAGACCACGCCGGAAGATCCGCCCAAGCCGCGCATCGAGACGCTCGCGCAGCTCGGCTGGATCGCGATGACCGAGGGCGATCCGGTCAAGGCCGAGGCGTACTTCGCGCGCGCGCAGGCGATCATGGACAAGTGGTCGACGCCGAGCGAGACGCGCTGGCACGTCGACTACTGGCTGCAGCGCCGGCGCGTGTGGCTCGACGCCACGCGCGGGCGGATCGATCGCGCCGTCGAGGCGATGCGCCAGGCCACCGAGTACGCCGACGACGTGCTGCGCGAGCAGATCAGCGAGATGACCGAGCGCGAGATGCTGATGGCCAAGATGATGGTGGAGTACGAGCTCAACACCGCCATCGCGCTCAACGCCGGGCCGGGCGAGAAGAGCCCGGCGGCGGCCAAGCTGGCGCTCACCAACATCCTGCGCACCAAGGGGCTGGCGCTCGAGGCGCTCGCCGGGCGGCAGCGGCTGGTGCGCGCGAGCTGGTCGCCGGACATCGAGCGCGATCTCGTCGAGCTGCAGGCCAAGCGCGCCGAGCTGGCGCGGCTCACGCTCTCGGGCGGATCGCCGCGCACGAGAGCGCGCGCGATGGCCGAGCTGGCGCGCGACGCCGATCGATTGGAGATGACCGCGTACGGCAAGGCGGCGCGCGCCGAGTACCGCGCCAGCACCGGGCCGGAGCAGGTCAAGCTCGAGGACGTGCAGCGCGCGGTGCCCGACGGCGCGGCGCTGATCGAGCTGGAGCGCTTTCGCCCGTACGTCCTGAACGGCCGCAGCGAGCACGCGCGCTGGGGCGCGCCGCGCTACGCCGCCTACGTGCTGCTCAAGCGCGGCGATCCGCGCTTCGTCGATCTCGGCGACGCGCAGGAGATCGATCGCAAGATCGTCGCGCTCAGGAACGCGCTGTCGACGCCGCAGGGCGACGTGCGGCGCCAGGCGCGCCGGCTCGACGAGCTGCTCATGCAGCCGGTGCGCGCGCTGGTCGGCGACGCGCGCCAGCTCTTCATCGCGCCGGCGGGGCTGCTCAACCTGCTGCCGTTCGACGCGCTCGTCGACGAGGACGATCGTTGGCTCACCGAGCGCTGGTCGATCAGTTACGTGGCGAGCGGGCGCGATCTGCGGCCGTCCGAGTCGCGCAAGAGCCGCGGGCCGGCGGCGGTGATCGGCGGCGCCAGCTTCGACGATCGCGCGTCCAAGGTGGCGCACGCGCGGCGCTCGCTCGATCTGCGCCAGGTCTACTTCATCCCGCTGCCGGGCACGCTCGACGAGGTGAAGTCGGTGGGCGGGCTGCTCGACGGCGCGCAGCTCTTCACCGGACGCAACGCCACCAAGCGCGCGCTCGAGCAGCTCCACGGGCCGCGCGTGCTGCACGTGGCGACGCACGCGTTCTTTCTCGCCGACCAGTCCGCGCCGCTGCTCGACAAGACGCCCAAGCCCGTCGAGAACCCGCTCCTGCGCGCCGGGCTCGCGCTCGCCGGCGCCAACCTCGAGCACACCGGCGGCATCGTCACCGCGCTCGAGGTCGCCGGGCTCGATCTCGACGGCACGCGGCTGGTGGTGCTCTCCGCGTGCGAGACCGGCGTCGGCGGCGTGCTCACCGACGAGGGCGTGGCCGGGCTCCTGCGTGCGCTGGTGGTGGCGGGCGCCGAGACGCAGGTGGTGAGCTTGTGGAAGGTGGACGACGAGGCGACGCGGCGCTTGATGATCGACTACTACCAGCGGCTCAAGAAGGGCGGCGGGCGCGGCGAGGCGATGCGGCAGGTGCGGCTGGCGATGCTCGCGCGCGCGGCGACGCGGCATCCTTATTATTGGGCCAGCTTCGCGGTGTGGGGACGCGTGGCGAAGCTCGACGACGGAGGCAAGCCGTGAGCGCGCGGATCGCCGTTTTGACGCTGTTTAGCGCGGCGGTTCTAGGCTGCGGCAAAACGCCGCAAGCGGCCAATCGGGACAAGAGCGCCAGCGCAAGCGCGGGCGCGCCGGCGAGCGCCGCGGAGAGCGAGACGCGCTGCCGCGAGCTGGTGGCCGAGAACGCGCCGGCGCAGGCGAGCGCGCGCGTGGTGGTCGAGCTCGACACGTTCTACGCGCCGCCGTACGACGCCAAGGCGTTCCACTCGCTGACGCTGCGCTGCGGGCAGTTGGCGCTGCACGGCTTCGCGGCGCGCGGCGCGCTGTCGGCGCTGTTCGATTACGCGGTCGAGCATCCGCACGTCACCGTCGAGGCGACGCTCGCCGCGCCCGCCGCGGTCGAACGAGACGCGCGTTTGGTGCGCGTGCTCGGCTGGCGCTCGCTGGAGAGCCTCGGCGGCGAATTGCCGCCCAAGGCCGACGCGCGTGCGGCACTTTGCCGCAGGCTGGCCGCCGACGGCGCGCAGCTGACGGGCGAGCAGCCGCTCACCGCCGCCGTCAGCTTGAGCGACTACTACGACGCCGCGCACGCCGATCGCCGCGACGCCGACTACGCGTTCTCGCTCGACTGCGGCGGCGAGTCGATCGTCGCCTACGGCGAGCGCGCGCGCCTCGGCGAGCTGTTCGCGCTGGTGGCCGCCGGGCGCGCGCCGCCGATCGAGCTGACGGTCGCCGCCGACGAGTCGGGCTCGCTGGCGATCCGCGCGTGGAAGAAGCCGGCCGGCCCGGCGCGCGACGAGCTGCTGGCGTCGCTGCGCGCCGACGGGCTGCGCGACGAGAAGCGCCACGCGCGGCAGCGCGGCCTCGAGGAGCCGCCGCCCGCCTCGCCGCGCGAGTTGGCCGCGGCGCTGGCGCTGGCGCTCGATCGCCTGCACGGCGACGCGTTCGAGGGGCGCGTCACGCAGCTCATGCGCCGCGCCACGCCGCACCTCGAGCCGGCGCTCGAGCTGCTCGACGACGCCGACGCGCTCGGCCCGGTGATCGCCGCCTCGACGGCGCGCCACCGCCTGCTCGGCGATCTGCTGCACACGCTCGCCGACAGCCGCGTGGTGCTGCGCCGCTGCACGCAGGCGCTCCTGCGCGTCGGCGATCGCGCGGCGATGGCGCACTGGATCGTCGCCATCTCCGACGCGGGCGCGCTGCCCGGCGTGTTCGCGCAGGTGATCGAGGCCGGCCAATACGAAGCGGTCGCCGGCCTGCTCGCGCGCGGCGGCCCCGAGGCGTCGGGCGCGCTCGAGGCGCTGGCCAAGGCGCGTCCGAGCTACAGCGGCGAGGCGGTCAACGCGGCGACGCTCGAGTCGATCGCCGCGCGCGGCGACTGGGATCGCTACGAGTACGATTTCTTGATCGTGCCCGGCTTCACGCCGGTGCACGCGCGCGGGCAGCTCTCGATCGCCGAGCTGCCGCCCGCGCAGCAGCGCCTCGATCTCGCGGTCGCCGACTTCGAGAAGCGGCGCGCGCCGTACATCCTGGTCTCGGGCGGCAGCGTGCACCCGAGCGGCACGCCCTACAACGAAGCGCTGATGATGCGCGACTACCTGATGTCACGCGGCGTGCCGCTCGATCGCATCCTGGTCGATCCGTTCGCGCGCCACTCGACGACCAACCTGCGCAACGCCGGGCGCATGATGCTCGCCGCCCGCCGCACGCGCGCGCTGATCGTCACTGGCTTCGACGGCGGGCACTTCGACCAGGCGTTTTATTTTTCGCACCCGGTGCTGTCGACGTTCCGCTCGCGCTGCAAGAGCGAGCTCGGCTACGAGGTCGGCGCGCTCACCGGCGTCGACGATCACCACATCGCGTTCCGCCCCGCGCCCGAGGTCGTGCGGCTGAACTACCGCGATCCGCTCGACGTGTGATCAGTTGCAGGAGGACGGCGACTGATCGCTGCAGCGCAGATCGGACGGCGCGCAGCTCGGCACCTGCTCCTCGTCGCTGGAGCAGCCGATGTTCTGCTTGTAGCAGGCGCACGTGGGCGCGAGCGTCGAGCGGCCGCGGCAGCACACCGCGTAGCCGCTGCATCCCGACACCGGCTTGTCGCCCTGGGTCGGCGCGCCGAAGCCGCACTGGCACACGTCGCCGCTGAAATCGATCTCGCAGAAGATCTGCGAGCACACGCACTCGATGTCGAAGAGGTTGCCCGGCGTCGCGCCCGGCCACGCGGCGGTGGCGCAGCACAGCGACGGCGAGCCGCCGGTCTGGCTCGGGCCGCACGCGGCGTTTTGCGTGTAGCCGTTCGCGGGCATGGTGCCGCAGCCGCACTCGGTCGAGTCCGATTGGCCGCAGTAGACGCCGCCGCCCGCGCCGCCGCCGTCGCCGCTCGGGTTGAAGTTGCCGCCGTCGCCGCTCGGGTTGAAGCCGCCGCCGTCGCCGCTGCCGCGCGGGTTGAAGTTGCCGCCGCCGCCGTCGCCGCGCGGATCGCCTTCGGGATGGTGCCCGCCCGAGCACGCGCCGAGCGCCGACAGCGCGAGCGACCACACGAGGAGGTTTTTCATCGCCCCCAATAAACGAGCGCGCGCGCCGCGTCTTCCCGCGCCTGCGACAAATTGACGCATGTACGCCCGCCGCGCGAGCGTCTACGCTGCGGGCCGGGGGTATCCATGGCCAAGTACCTGATGGGCTGCATCGGCGACGACGGCGGCGTGTGGGGCCTCGACGCGAGCAACGTCGCCTTCCGCTACGTCGGCGGCGGCTTCGTGCAGCCCGAGCCGTCGCAGGCGCTGGCGTGGCTCGCGGTCGCCAACGAAGACAACGTCTGGGGCCTCGACGCCGCCGGCAATCTTTACCGACTGGTAAACACGCCGTTCGTGCCGACGCCGTGGCCGGCGATCTGGCACGCCTCGGTCGGCAGCGACGGCACGGTGTGGGGGCTCGACGATCAAACGCCGCAGCATGCCTACCGGTTGGTAAACAACCAGTGGCAGGGCGTGGGCGGCCCGAACATCACGCAGCTGTTCGTCGGCGACGCCAACAACGTCTGGGCGCTCACCGGCCCCGGCGGCTGGTGGGGCGGCCCCGGCCAGCCGCTCAAGTGGAACGGCACCGGCTGGACGAGCATCACCGGCCCGTCGCTGCGCTGGATCACCGTCGCCTTCGACGACCAGAGCGCGTGGGCGCAGACCAGCGACAACCGCACCGTGCACTACGACGGCACCAACTGGAACGTGGTCGCCACCAACACGCCCGACCTGTTCGGCATCTGCGTCGGCCCGAGCGGCGCCGCCTACGGCTGGGACTTCAGCCGCCTGTGGCGCCTCTCCGCCGGGCGCTGGTCGATCCTGTCCACGCCGAAGGGCGCCGCCTACGCCGGCATCGCCGCCGACGGCACGCTGCTGATCGGCGGCGGCTCGCCCTACCGCCTGACGGGCTACACCACCTGGTCGGCGCTCCCCCTCGGCGCGACCGTGATCGACACGCTGCCGGTGAGCGCGCACAGCGCGTACTTCCTGATTCCGGGGCAAGGCTACGTGAGCTGGGCCGGCCAGGTCTGGCAGCGCGTCACCAGCAACGTCGCGCTCGCGACGCTGTCGGCCGCCTCCGACGGCACGATGTGGGGCACCGACGCGAGCAACAAGGTCTATCGCTGGACCGGCTCGAGCTGGGCGCAGCAGCCCGGCTCGCTCGCGCGCGTCTCGGCCGGCTCGGCGGCGTACGCGTGCGGCGTCGATCCGCAGGGCAACTTGCAGTACTGGACCGGCAGCGCGTGGCGCCCGATCGCGGCGCCGTCGCCGTCGGGCAACCTCGACGCGGCCATCGGCAGCGACGCCACGATGTACGTCGTCGCCAAAGACAACAGCGTCTGGGTGCGCGTGGTGCCGGGCGACTGGGAGCGCGTCCAAGGCGTGAGCCTGGTGCAGATCGACTGCGCCGATCAGCATCACGTCGCCGGCCTCACCACCGGCACCACCTCCAACTCGATCTGGCAGGGCGGCGGCGGCCACGACCCGCTCGCGCCGCGCTCGCACCTTCCGCCCGAGCTCGAGCGCCACGCGCACGTCTTCTGCGCGCCGCGGCCCGCCGCGCGCTGACTGCAAACTGGTTTGCAGCACGCTGGGAACGCGACCCCCCACTTCGCGTGAGCGCGTCCGCGCCGGGCGGGCTCACGCGCCGTGGCACGCGGCTGGCAATCTCCCGGCGGATGCAGCGAATCCGCTCCGCTAAAGTGGTCGCGATCGGCGTTTTGCTCGGGGCGGCGTTGCTCGGACGGGCGGCGCTCGCGCAGCCTTCGGACGGCGACGATTGCAGCGGCGCCGATTGCCAGCCCGACCTCAGCGTCGACGAGTGCGCCGATCCGGCGGCGGGCTGTCTGCCCGAGCAGGATCTCGACGACGCGGCGCTCGAGCAGCTCGAGCTGAGCAACCTGCCCGAGCCGATCGCCGTCGAGAGCCCGCCGGCCGCGCCGCTCGTCTGCCCCGAAGGCACGCAGCCGTCGGGCGGACATTGCGCCGCCGACGGCGCGCTCGCCACCGCCTCGACGGGCGCGAATTCGGCGGGCGCGAATTCGACGGGCGCGAATTCGGCGGGCGCGAATTCGACGGGCGCAAATTCGACGGGCGCGGGCGGCGGCGCGAATCTGAGCGGCGGCTGCTCTGAATCGCCGGGCGGCGCGCTGCCGTCGCTGCTCGTGATGTTGCTCGTGCTCGCGGTTGCGCATCCGCGCGCGCGGCGCATCTTGCCGCTGGCCGCGCTCGCGTGCGTGCTCGGCTGCGTCGCCGGCGGCGACACCGGCTGGGACGCCGCGCTCGCCGACGGCCCGCCCGCCGCCGCCGCCGGCCGGTTCCTCGACGTCGTCGCCGGCGATCGCGCCGACGGCCACGGCCTCACGCTCTCGATCGCCGGCGAGACCGCGCCGCCGTCGCTCGCGCCCGCCGCGCAGTTCTCGCTCGCCGTCGCGCGCTCGTCCGGCGCGCGCGCGATCCTCCGCGCGTCGAGCGCGAGCTGCGGCGATCGCCTGATCTCGAGCGATCATTTCCCCGACGATAAACTCGACGGCGAGCTGCTCGGCTACGCCGCGTCGCAACCCGCGCCCGGCACCGCCGCGCTCACCGAGCTCACCGCGCCCGACGGCTGCGGCGCGATCTACGAGACCGACGCCGAGGCCGCCGCGCTCCTCATCAATGACGGCTACCTCCCCGGCGCGATCGTCGGCTGGGTCTGGCCGCCCGGCTGGGGCGCGGCGCCGCCCGACGGCAGCGAGGTCGAGTCGCAGTCGCTCGCCGCGTGCAACCTCGGCGCGCACCCGGCGCTGTTCCTCTTCTACACCGGCCTCGATCACGATCGAAACAACCGGCTGCTCTCCGGCTGCCCCGGCGAAGTCGCGCTCGGCGAGAAGCACATGATCAAACCGCTCGGTCAATTCGCGTCCGCGCAGGCGCACGCCGCCGGCGGCCGCACCGCGCTCATCTTCGGCGGCAACGGGCAGATCTTCCGCGACCTGCTCACGCGCGCGAACGGCGTCGAGCGCACCGCCGCGTTCATCCGCGCCCGCCTCAAGGCCGGCTACGACTACGTGGTCGTCGACGAGGTGACGATGGATCCCTCGTGGCGCGACGGCACCACGGTGAACCGCCGCTTCCGCCAGCTGCTCGGCCGCATTCCGCCGCGCACGCTGATCGCGTACATCAGCCTCGACCTGACGACGTACGCCGGCGGCGCGCAGGCGATGCGCGATCGGCGGCTGCTCCTGCGCGCGCTCGAGCTGCGCGGCCGCGCGCTCGCGCTCGAGGACTACCTGCACACCGCCGAGGTGGTGAACGGCGCGGCGCCGGCGATCTTCCGCAACGCCGCCGATCGCGTCGCCGCCGCGGTGCACGACCTCGCCGGCGCGGCCGGCATCAGCGCGCGCGAGATCACCACGCTCGGCCTCTCGATGCACACGCGCTACCCGCAGTACAATTACCTCGACTGGCGCGCGCACGATCTCTCGTCGATCACGCGCCAGGTGACCGCCATCCGCCACGGCTCCGGCCGGCTGCGCGCGCAGCACGGCCTCGGCTTCTACTTCATCGGCGAGGGCGACATCACGCCTTCGGGCACCTACTCCGTCGACGACGTGGTCACGCGCATCCACCAATCGATGCTGCGCTTCCGCTGATCCTCCCGCGCGCCTATACTGCGCGCTCAAAAGGAGGATCCCCTCGATGAACCGAACCATTGCTTGCGCCGCCCTCGCCCTCACCGCCGCGCTCGCGCCGATCGCGCGCGCCGACTCGTCGCTCACCGACCCGACCAAGGCCAAGGCCACCGCGCCCGCCGTCTACAAAGTAAAGTTGGCCACCACCAAAGGCGACGTCGTGATCGAGGTGCACCGCGACTGGGCGCCCGTCGGCGCCGATCGCTTTTACAACCTGGTCAAGCTCGGCTACTTCAACGACGTGGCGTTCTTCCGCGTCATCAAGGGCTTCATGGTGCAGTTCGGCATCCACGGCGATCCGGCGGTCAATCGCGCGTGGCACAACGCCAACATCCAAGACGATCCGTCGGGCAAACAGTCGAACACGCGCGGCATGGTCACCTTCGCCACCGCCGGGCCCAACACGCGCACCACGCAGCTGTTCATCAACTACGGCGACAACGCGCGCCTCGACTCGATGGGCTTTGCGCCGATCGGTAAAGTCGTCTCGGGCATGGACGTGGTCGACAAGCTCGAGGGCGTGTACGGCGAAGGCGCGCCGATGGGCGCCGGCCCCGCGCAGGGCAAGCTGCAGAACGAAGGCAACGCGTACCTGAAGGCGCAGTTCCCCAAGCTCGACTACCTCAAGTCCGCCACCGTCGCTCCGTAACTCGCCGCCGTTCGTGATGCGCGCGCTCGCGGTTGCGCTCGCTCTCGCCGCCTCGACGGCGCGGGCGGCTCCGGTCGTGGCGGTGATGCCGTTCCGCGATCTGTCGGGCGGCCGCGGCGCCGTCGGCGAGGCGATCCGCGAGACGGTGACCAGCGATCTCCGCCAGGTCGCCGGCGTGCGCGTGGTCGAGCGCGGCGCGATCGATCAAGTGCTCGGCGAATTGAGGCTGCAAGCCTCGCCCGAGGTCGACGCGCCCACCGCCGCGCGCATCGGCAAGCTCGTCGGCGCGACGCTGATGGCGATCGGCGCGTACCAGCGCGCCGGCGCGAGCGTGCGGCTCACCGCGCGCTTCGTCAACGTCGAGACCGGCGAGATCGTCGGCAGCGCCAAGGTCGACGGCGCGGCGGGCGAGCTGCTCTCGCTGCAGGATCGCGTGACCGCCGAGCTGGCGCGCTCGGCCGGCTTCGCGTTCACCGGGCGCCGGCGGCCGCGGCTGCGCAGCCTGCGCGCCGTCGAGAACTACGGCGACGCGCTGGTCGAGCGCGACGACACGCGCCGCCACGAGCTCTTGCGCGCGGCGATCGCCGAGGAGCCCGAGTACGACTATCCGCTGCGCGACCTCGACGCGCTCGAGCGGCGCATGCAGGACTACGTGGCGCGCGCCGAGCAGGAGCGGCAGCGCCTCGGCCTCGCGCGCGTCGACGAGCTCGCCGCCCGCGCCCGCGCCGCCGGCGATCCGGAAAAACGCGAGCGCGCCTACGAGGCGCTGCTCGACGAGCTCCACGCGCAGCTGCGCTTCCGCCGCCTGACCGAGGAGGCGCGCGCGCTGGTCGAGCACCCGCCGCTCGATCGCGCGACGCCGCCCGGCGCGCGCCTCGACGAGCGCGCGCGCTTCGAGCTGATCCTCGGCCTGTGCATCTTCAAGAACGATCCCGATCGCGTGCTGCGCGAGGGCGAGCGCTTTCTCGCCGCGCACCCGGCCTCGCCGCGCTTCGACGACGTCAAGCGCTTCATGGACTACGCGATCCGCTGGAAGCGCAAAGCCGACGCCGGGCCGCGCGAGGCCGAATCGCGGATCCGCGCGCTTCCAGCCGAGCGGCGCGGCGACCCGTGCACGGTGGCGCGCATCTACCACGAGGCGCGCCAGCTACGCGAGGCGGCGGCGCAGTACGAGCGCTGCGTGGCCGATCCGCGCGCCGATCAGAACGCGCTCGCGAACCTGATCAACACGTACATCGCGATCCCCGACTTCAAGTCCGCGCGGCGCGCGCTCGCCCTCATGCGCGCGCGCTTCCCCGGCGCCGCCGAGGGGCCGATGGGCCAGGGCTGGCGCGAGCTGCCGATCGACGCCGACTGACGCGCGCTCAGTACCGGGTCAAGTTGCAGTTGCGGACGGTGCCGGACTGAAGATCGCAAAGACAGTCCACGCCGCCACCGTCGGAGGAGGAATGGAGCCAGCTGACGTTGTCGGTCTCCGTGAGATTCGGCCCCGTGAACGTCATGCTGATGGTGCCCCGCACGCCGCACATTTGATGTCTCGCGCCGCCGACGTCGACGTCCGCCTGGGACGCGCCTTCGCGCGCGGCGCACTCCGCCTGCCAGTCACACTCGCCGCCGCAGCTCGCCGCCACGCCGAGCAGCGACGCGAGGGCCAGCCATGATCCGATGCGCCTCGCGCCGATCATTGGCGGGTCAGCACGGCATGGCCGAGCGTCCCGGCACGGCCGCAGCTATCATTCACCAGCGCGAAGGTGGCGGTCGCGCAGTCGCTGCTGAAGCTGACGGTATACGTGCCCGGCGAAGAACCGCACGCAGCGTCGGTGGTGCTGAACGCGCTGCCGTTCAGGCTCCACATTCCCGTGTCGGTCGTGCTTCCGAACATCGCCGAGTAGCTGCCGTCGCCGTTGAAGGTGGCGCTGAGGACGGTCTGCTGCTTCCAGGCGCCGACCAGGCTGCAGTTGCCGCTGCCGCCCGTCGAGCCGCAGCCCGCGACGAGCAGCGTCGCGAACGCAAGAATCCGCTTCATGTGGTCCCCCCCCTCGAGGAACCGCTCACTCTACGCGCAACGTTCACAATGTACAGTTGGTTCGCCGCGCATCGACCTGAGCCGCGCTCAGCCGTGCGTGTCGAGCTCTCTC
>Ga0070741_10005351_pt1 | contig 28618 bp, 22 predicted proteins | sample Coa_R1_4_FD_66440 | JGI IMG/M metagenome (GOLD analysis project Ga0070741, IMG submission 66440) | Surface soil microbial communities from Centralia Pennsylvania, which are recovering from an underground coalmine fire - Coalmine... | ecosystem: Environmental > Terrestrial > Soil > Unclassified ... | reverse complement strand
GCCAGGTGTTAAAGCGGCCATTCTGCACGCCGATTGCTAATGGTGCAGTATCTTCATTCACTGTTCCCAATCCTGTTAACACTGCGCCGGCAGGGGTCTACTATCGCGTAACAGTCAAAGATGTGAACAGCGGCCAGGAGGTCTTGCGCTATACGCAAGTTAACTTCAGTGGAGCAGCTTTTAACTTCGATAACTATGCTCCCGTTCTTTCTGGAGCTTCCTTTGCTCCATTAACAGGAAACTCAGTGTCAGGGAACTTGAGTGTAAGCGGGAACGCTTCAATTACCGGAACGATCACGGCTTCTAATCTTCCAGGCGGCCAGATTGCTACAGGAACCGGCACAACGAATGCGATCTCAAAATATACAAATGGCGGAAGCGCGGTCATAGGGAATTCTGACCTCACCGATGATGGCAATACCCTTACTGTGAACGATAGCCTCCAGATTACCGCGAATACCGGTCTAGGTGTCAGCGGAACTGGAGGCAAGATTGCAGGGGGGTTCACTACTCCATCAGCAATTAGGCATTACTGTGGTGACGGCACTGGCTGGCGATGTGAATTCGCTAAAAGGACATCAAGCACAGACACTCTGGAAGCATGGATTACAGATGGCGGCGTGTTCAATATTGCGACGGGCATCCAGATCAACGGCGGTGCGCCCTCCGGAAACGTGCTTCGCGGCAATGGCACAAACTTTGTAGCCTCACAGCTTGCTGCGGTTGATCTCTCAAACGGCGTGACAGGTAGCGGAGCTGTCGCATTGGCAACATCTCCTTCAATTACGAATCCTTCTTTGACTACTCCAATCATCGGAAGCGCCGGCGCAACATTCAATGGGTCCACTACGGGAAATACCGTACTAAAGGCTAGCGCTACAGCCTCAGGCGTTCTTACCTTGCCCGGTACAACCGACACAATTGCGGTCCTTGGAACAGCCCAGACCTGGGGCCCTGTCAACCAGACGAATATGCAATTACTAACGCCTAAGCTGAATGGCACAACTATAAACGGGGTCCCGGGCGTAATGCAGTTTTCATGTACTGGGACAGCTAGTCCGTCTACCACTCTTTCAATAGCTGGTGGTCCATGCACAAATACAACCGCTATACAGTTTTCATTATCCAGTGCTGCAACAATCGCTAATCTCCGTTGTATCGCGCAACATGGTGGTGTGAACGCGTCGAGCGGCGCATTTACAGTAAGAAAAAACGGTGTGTCCCAAGCGATCACATGCACTATGGGGACTGGTGGCACCTGCTCAGATTTGGCTCATACATTTTCTATTGCAGCCGGGGATGCAGTGGACATCATCTTTACCACTCAATCTTCGGAGGTGTTAGCCAATATTGGATGTACTGTGGAGAAACAATAAAACTCAAAATGGATCGCTCTCATCGATCGCATTAACAATTTTTACGGCAAACACCCTCAAAACAGCGACGACACAAATGCCAAGGATAATGCCAGCTATGATCTTCATGCGTCAAATAGGATAGCTAGATCTGGTGTCGTGATGCAAGCCACGATTGAAACATAAGTACAGACCACAGAAGGTTCCCCCGATTTTCCCCGGAGAGATGCTCCCGCCATTTTTGCTGGACTGCATGGGGAGAAATAAAGAGCGGTTTTGCTAGCAAGTCAGAAGCCCATTCGCGCAGAGGCCCGCGAAGCCACTCATCGAGAGGAATAGTGAATCCAGATTTAGGCCTATCAAACATCATTTCAGGAACATACCTTTTAAGCACCTGACGCAATATCCACTTTCCACGCCCAGCTCTGGTTTTGTAGTGCAACGGCAGCCTGGAAGCAAATTCTACGATGCGATGATCTAACAGGGGAACCCGAATCTCCAATCCAACTGCCATACTTGCCCTGTCTATTTTTGTAAGGATGTCATCTGGAAGGTAATTCGTAAGATCCGTCATCATCGCCATATCTTCCGGCAGTCTGTTTTTGAAAGCCGCAATTCTGGCTGTTATCGTTGCAGGTTCACTCGCTCCATCCACAAGCTCCGAAGGATCGGAGCAGTTAGAAATGGCGCGGAGATAAATCGCTTCAGCCGATGACAGCTTGAAACAATCAGCAATTTTATCGTTGCCAAGCAGGCGGGCAATATTAGAGGCCAAATTACCCGCTGACCTCGGGCAGTGCTTCACTAAGCTCCACATATTCCTCAGACGAGCATAACGTGGGTAACCACAGAACAGTTCGTCACCACCATCGCCAGAAATACAAACTGTAACTTTTTGCCGAGTGAGCCGAGAAACAATATGGGAGGGAATCTGGGATGAATCAGCAAAAGGCTCATCATAGATAGACGGAAGGCTTGGCACTAAGCTAAGCGCATCTTTTCCTGTTACATACAGTTCCGTGTGATCTGTACCAAGATGCCTTGCAATAGTTTTTGCATGAATCGCTTCATCGAAATGATCTTCACCGAATCCTATTGTAAAGGTTTTTACAGCTCTCCTACTTTGTGATTGCATCAAGGCTACAATTGTCGATGAATCTATGCCGCCAGATAAAAATGCTCCCAGCGGAACATCCGAAATCATTCTGAGGCGCACGGCGTCAGAGAGTTGATCATGGAGTTCACTAGTTAAATCGCGATCGGTTTCTAAGTTTTTATCCTGATCTGGTGACCAATAAGGCTCGATATGAGGCTCTTCTTCTGGTGAACTAAGAACAAGAATCTGCCCAGGCATTAATTTAAATATGCCTTTGTAAATGGAATGCGGAGCAGGAATATAGCCAAGGCGCAGATAAAGGGGCAATATATTCTGGTCAATTGGTGAATTGAAATCGGGATAAACCTCGATCGTACTAAGTTCTGAGCCAAATAAAAATGAGCTTCCTGACTGACCATAATAGAGAGGCTTAATGCCTAGACGGTCCCGTACTAGATAGAGTTTTCTGTTGTCCCCATCCCAAAGAGCGAAAGCGAACATTCCGATAAAGCGTTGAATGGCTGGTTCGATGCCCCATTCTTCAATCGCCTCTAACATGACTTCAGTATCGGAATGACCGCGCCATGATCGCGGTTGTAGTTCGGCCCTAATTTGCTCGAAATTATAAATCTCTCCGTTAAAGACAACGGTATAGCGACCCGATGATGATTGCATGGGTTGCCGTCCCGCTTGTGAAAGATCGATAATTGAGAGCCGTTGAAATGAAAAACCGATGCCGGTGCTCGCGTCAAAGTAGGTACCTGAATCATCGGGACCTCGGTGCTTTATAGCCTCACCCATTCGCAAAAGGATATCCAATGGGTCTTTCTCACTCGGCTTATGCTGCCAAAATCCCGCGATTCCGCACATTATCGTAGCTTACTGCACCATTCCTGAGAAAGCCACATTGATGGTTGTGGGCCCGTTCCAACCAAACATCATTGAAGAGCGCAACAAAGAATGTGCCCGGCCCCATTCGCCCCGTTAATTACTGTGATGGGAGTTAGTGTGGTGTCAAAAGGAACGTCTGACGTACCATAAGCGGCCAGTTTGGCTGAAATAAGCGTATTTGGCTGGATTGTTATGAAAGTCCAGCGCAGATTGGAGAAGCTCGATGAAAAACAAAATCTCATGGACATTTGCTGCTTTTGTGCTTGCACTGACATTGCCGGCCTTAGCCCAGGCACAAAACTGGACCACCATTACGGCGACGAACATCACAGACCTGAATCAGCAGAAGCTGGCTGCCGGACAGTTGTGTTTTCTGGCAACGGACCAGAATGATAATCCGATCAGCATCAAGATTGGTGGCGGAGGGCAACTGCTGCGACGGGCATTCTGTGCCACAGTTGCCAACGGAGCGGTCTCCGGCTTTTCCGTGCCGAACCCCGCCAACACCGCGCCAGCCGGGACCAATTATCGCGTTACCGTGAATGACACCAGCGTGGGCAAAGAGGTTTTGCGATACACGCAGGTCGCCTTTACCGGCGCTAATTTTAATTTTGACGCTTATGCGCCGACTGGCGCGGCCCCGCTGATCCCGCTAGGCAATACGGTCAATGGCAATCTGAATGTAAACGGGAACCTAAGCATTACCGGGGCCTTTGCCACCAGCACATTTGGAGACATCAGCGCAACTTCTTACAACAACGTAATTGAGGCGGACACACAAACCGGCTCCGATGCTTGCGCGCAGATTGCGGCTGCCATTGCGGCGTTGCCGGCCACAGGCGGAACGGTGGATGCACGCGGCATCCAGGGCGCGCAGACCTGCGCTGCCAATCCGTTTGCTTCGTCAGCCAAGCCGGTACAGCTTTTGCTGGGCGGGATAACCATCACCACCAGTGCATGTTGGGCCTTGCCCAGTGACACGGTGATCGTGGGCGCGGAGCGGGGCATTTCCACACTCAAGCTGGCCAATGGCGTGAACTCCTGCTTTGTCATCAGCAACCTGCATCCTTCCACCGGCGACAACCACATTGCGGTCACAGGGCTCACCATTGACGGCAACATGCTCAATCAATCGCCTAGCGGGAGCCAGAGGACGGGCTGCGTCTTTTTTGAACGCACGCAATATTTCTGGATCGAAAACAATGAGCTGCTCAACTGCTATGACTTCAGCGTTGAAGCGCTGGGCCAGTCGCAATATGGCTGGGTCCGCAGCAATCGAATTGACGGCACGCTGCAAGGGTCGGGCATTTTGTTTGGCACCGGGCCGCTCAGCACTGACAGCACAGGCGCGATCTCTGAAGCCTACGATATGTGGGCAGAAGACAACTGGGTGGGCAATACCCAGGCCGATTGCCTGTTTACTACCGGATCAAACACGGCCGCAGCTTACGGCCCCGCGCGCATTCATTTCAAAAACAACACGCTCTACAATTGCGGCGATGTCAGCATTGAGATCGGGGACAGCTCACGCGACTCTGAGGCCGTGGGCAACATTATCCAGATGCCCCGGATGGGGTTCCTTGGCAGGCGGCCTTACCCGCGGACCAAAGAAAAGTTGCAGGCCGTTTGGAATTTAAATCAAGCCGGCGCCGCTCCCGGCTGTACGATGAACTTGCTTAACCGTACAGACATTGTATACGACATGTTGACATTTGCTGTCAACAGAAAAGTTAGATTTCAAAGATAATTTTCTGAATGTCGCATTGTTTATACGCTTTTCTTTCATTGACAATCGTTTAGACGTTTATTAGACTTGTGTACACTTATGGCGCGAGATGCCTACAAGCAAGCATACGAGACAGCCAAGCTGGAGCTGCTGCAGTATTTACAGAAACGATCTCAGCTTGACCAAAAAATCCGCAAGTTGAGGCAATCGATTAAACCGCTGGGCGAACTGTGCGGCGCCGATCCGGAAGAGATCGACAAGATCCTGCTCATGGAAGGATTTGTCATCGATTCCCCAATGGGCTTTACCAACGCGATCCGGCGGCTCTTCCGCATACACAAGACGCCATTGACCCCACCCGAGATCCGGGCTGATTTGTTGAAAATCGGCATTGGCCAAGACCAGGTGAATTTGCTTTCTTCGATCCACACCGTGCTGCGACGGCTGGTAGAAGGCGGCGAACTTGAGAAGACGGATGATGGACAGTTTCAGTTAGCATCCGGACAGCCCTAACAGGAAGCATTCCGTCCCACTCTCCAATTTCGATGTTGCCGAAAATAAATCTGCAGAAAAACCATTCTTTTACCGTCCCACAATTAAAAAACCATATTTAAACTGAAACGACTGGACAGTTCAGAACACTAAAGAATTGAAAGCGAGATCTTCATGTCGCAGGGGCTGGATAACCTTAAACATATTGTGGTTCTGATGATGGAAAATCGCTCATTCGATCACATGCTGGGCGGACTGAAGCTGGGCGGACTGAAACAGAAATTCCCCAAGATCAATGGACTCACCGGCAACGAATCAAATCCGGACATGCAAGGCAATGTGGTAAAGGTTTCGCCGACGGCGGACTACCGCGGGCAGTTGAGCCATGATCCAGACCACCACTTTCCCGGGGTTGATTTGCAGATCTATGGCGGCACGCCGTTCGCACCCGGGCGTACGGCCAACATGCAGGGCTTTATTAAGAGCTATGCAACGCAGAACACAAGCCTGCAGGACTCCCACGCGATTATGAATTACTTTACACCGGAAAAGATCCCCGTCCTGACCACGCTGGCCACTGAATATGCGGTGTTCAACGGATGGTTCTCGTCGATCCCAGGGCCGACGATCTGCAATCGGGCATTTGCCCACTACGGGACTTCATTCGGCAACGTGGACATGAACATGTTTCTGGTACCTGCCGCCACGAGGCAGAAGATTCCAACAATTTATGAACGGCTAGCCGCAGGCGGCCACAGCGCTAAACTTTATTATTACGACGAGCCGAGCTCGACGATGGAAATTGTGAACCTGATCAAGGACCAGAGCTTCTTTGGAACCTTTGATGAGTTCATGGCAGATTGCAAATCAGGTGATCTGCCGGAATATAGTTTTGTCGAACCAAATTACTCCGACCATCCGGGGCCAGGTGGAGGACAGTTGCTGGCGACAGACCAGCATCCGGACCATCATGTGCTAGCGGGTGATAATTTTATCGGCAAAGTCTACGATCTCATCCGCATCAATCCCGATCTATGGAAGAGTACCGCGCTGCTGATTGTGTATGACGAGCATGGCGGACTTTATGACCATGTAGCTCCGCCGAGTTGCATCCCTGATGGATTTCAGGCAGGCGAGGCAGCAACGGGAGTTCCTGGGCTGACGTTTAACTTCGATAGATTGGGCATACGCGTGCCAGCCATTCTGGTATCCCCCTACATTCCGCGCGGTACCGTGGTGCCAGGCACTGAAGATCCGAACGGAAGAATTTTTGAACACGCCTCAATTCCTGCAACAGTGAGCAAGCATTTTCTAGACGGCAATGATGCAGGTACACCGCGAGAACAGCAGGCGGAAACCTTCCTTAATCTGCTTGGCGACACATTCCGCCCTGACAATGATTGCGTGTTCTTCCCGAAAGCAATGAAAGGCTGAACCATGGCGATCAAAGATGCTCCGGTAGTCGACATTATTGAGTTTGACAAAAAAGAGGCCTACAACCATGACCGGCCGATTTCAAGCCTGATCCGTACGCAGCTGGTGCACCTGCATCACGCAGAGCACATTGTGGTGCCAGAAAAAAAACAGACGAACATCAATATCAATATGTTGCTTACAGAACGCCAGGCCAGCGACTATATCCAAAAGGTGACGGCACTGCTGCACAAACATGGAAAAGTCGCAGGCAAGCCTACGAAGAAGAAAAAAGCTACCAGCAAAATAAGAAGCAAGAAAGCTGTGATCTCCAAAAAGACCGGCGGCAAATCCAAAAAGACTAGACCTGCAGGAAAAAAGCGTACATCGCGCAAGTAAGGAGAAGCCGGTGCGTCGATTCATGTTAATGCTCATGTTGCTCACGGCAAGCCTGTGGGCACAGCAACCCACGTCATCCACCACGAACGCCGAACAACAGGACCCCGCCACAGAGACAGGGCAGTTGAAGAAGAACTGCCCGTTCAAGAGCATTCTGGGTTGCGCTGAAGTGTTGTTTCGAGGACAGCCGTTGCACATCGCTGTAGGGAGCATTGCCCCACAGAATGGCTTTGCCGGCGGTCTAGCTTACGTAGGCCATAAAGATACAGATAACTGGAGCACATCATGGAGCGGCGATGGCGTAGCTTCCAACAACGCGTCATGGCGTGCCGGGATGTATATCAAGTTTGTCGACACGCACCTGACGGCATCGACGCCGCAAATGGGAACCGCCAATGTGAATCCTGATGATTTCCAGGCGTATACGGAGCGCCCAGTTTACAACCTTTACGCACAGGTGATCTCGCTCAATAAGCTGACATTTTTCGGAGAGGGGCCAAACACACTTGAATCCGGAAGATCTTTTTTTGGCATGACCGAAGGCATTATGGGCGGCGGCATGGTCCGGCCGATCTATGCCCGCCTGAACGCAGGCTTCTACGCTGAAGTTAATGGCCGCTGGGTGAATATCCGACCAAGCACAGGACAGCCCTCGCCTTCGATTGAACAGCTTTACAACGGCCTGACGGCGCCAGGATTGAACAACCAGCCTTTCACATTCCAACTGGGCGCCGGCGTGCGCATGAGACCAAGTTTCAAGAACAACCTGATCCATCTGAATTACGACGTGGCGTACCGGCCATACATTGCAACCGATTCGGATTTTTCATTCCAGCGGCTGACCCTAGACCTGGACCACCAAATATCACTCCATCACACGCAGGCACTGACGCCACGTGATACCAACGGGCCAAATGATTGCTCGATTGATCCGACGACGTCGCCGCGGGCGTGCCCCAAGGTGAAGCTGCAGAGCGTGCAGGGAACGCTTGGGATCCGGGCTTTTACCTCGCTAGCCATGACGCCGGGAGGCGGGAGCGTGCCGTTCTATTTCCAACCGACTCTGGGTGGAGCTGATATCAATGGCGACAACATGCTGAGCAGCTATCAGGATTACCGCTTTCGTGCGCCGAACGTGATGTTCTTCAGGGAATACATTGAACATTCAATCGGGAGTTGGCCGCTAGGCGTTGCATTACAAGCCGATCAGGGCAAAGTGGGCCTTACACGAGGCGATCTGGGTAGCAATCATTGGATACACAGCTACGCGGCGGGCTTCACGCTGCGCGCCGGAGGATTTCCGCAGGTGTATTTGCTGTTTGCGTTCGGCGGGAATGAGGGAACGCACACGATTGCGAACGTGAATACCTCCCTTCTGGGCACGGCAGGCAGACCGTCACTGTTCTAAGTGGAAATTCACGAAGCATGGGAGAGCCAGAGTTTTCTCGCAATCAATAGAGCCGTCATCCTTTCTGAACAGTGGCACCTCTGGCGGTTCGCCTTCACTGAATTGAGCAAGATACGCGGTGAGGGCAGCAACGAATTCGAGGTCAGTTTTCATGGGTCTTTTTGACGCAGTGGCGTATCCTTTCTTTACCTAAAATGCCTGAACTAAAGCCATTGATCGCCGCACTAAAGCGGGCTTACGGGATTCCAACATTGCCGCTTGCGCGCGGGCCGTTTGAGCTGGTGATGTGGGAGAACGCCTGCTATCTTTTGCCTGACGAACGGCGAGCACAGGTATTTGAAGGCTTAAAGAAACGCGTGGGCATGAACCCGAAAGCGATTCTTAAAGGCGATCCCGATACGTTGCTGGAACTGGCTACGCTGGGCGGTATGCGGCCGCAGGTGCGCGTGTTTCGCTGGCAGGAGATCGCACGCATCGCGATTAGCCAATTCGATGGCGATCTGGATCAGATACTGAAGATGCCTTATCCGCAAGCGAAGAAAGCGCTGAAGCAGTTCCCTAACATTGGCGATCCTGGCGCAGAAAAGATTCTTATGTTCTGCGGTCTAGCGAATGGTTTGCCTTTGGAATCGAATGGGCTGCGCGTGCTGACTCGCGCCGGCTACGGCCGGGTGCACCAGAAAAATTACGGCGCCATGTACCGGTCAGTGCAGGAGGCAATCAAGGACGAGGTTCCACGCAAAGCCGATACAGTAGCCCAAGCGCATTTGCTGTTGAGACAACACGGGAAAGAAATCTGCAAAGATAAAAATCCGCAGTGCTATGAATGTCCGATCAAAGAGATGTGCATGTATCCGGCAAAGCAGTTGAAGATGTTTAGCAGGACCGCGGGTCTCTCAAATTAATCAGATAGTGAGTTTATAGCTCCACGCCGTTTGACGTAAGGGTGCGTTAGCGAATATGCACGGTATCAAAGAGATGGTCAAGCCGTTCAATTTCAGCGAGCGCGAGCTGTGGCAAAACGTTTGCATCTGTTGAATTAGTTTCCATTGAATCTATTGTCTGCTGAAGGACTGCGCGAACCTCAGAGTATTGCTTTCTGTTGCATTGAATTTGACTCCCTTGTTCGAGCGCACTCAGGACATTACGCGCCAGGACGGAATCTTGTTTCGTAGGCGACTGCGGTCCACGACGCATTACTTTTAGCTCTGGTGCGAACCCACTCCCCACTGCCCCTTGAGCCAGCTCTCCAGTAGCCTGTTGGCGGTAGAAGTCGATGATGCCTCCGCCGAGGCGGGTACGCATGTAAATAAGGGCTTGCGAAGTTGCGTCAACGTCGTCATCGTGTGCGGCTTTGGGGAAGGCACAGATGTTATGCAGGTAATCTTCGATCCAGGGAGCGTCAAAGGCTTGAGGATCGGGAAGCTCGATGCTGCCGGATTCCCAGAGAGGCGCCATTGCCTGAGCACGGGCAAGCTTGCCGCCTTCTGGATTGACGGCGATTACACCGCCGATTTCTTTTTGCAGTTCACTGATGATGGCGGGGCCGTTGGCCTTGTCTTCAATCAGGATGGCGTGCGCGCCGGGAAACTTGGCGTGACAAGCTTTGATGGCGGCCATGGTGGGGCCGAAATCAAGGCGGTCATAGGTGCGATACGGGAGCAGATAATATTTGCCGCCGGAGCGCGCCCAGACCTGGCCGGCAACGAAGTCATTGTCAGTGCCGCCGGAGAAGGTGCAGTCCCAGGACTGAACCATAAAGTCGAATTTCTCAGGAAGCTGGCGATAGAAGTGCACCCACTGGCGTTTGATGATGCCGCCATCGAGCGGCGCGGGGGTTTGCTGATATTGTCCGTTGAAAGCCCAGCTACCCATGCCGACGCGCTGGCTTTCAAGAAATGTCTGCGGCAGGCGTTCTGGCCAGAGCAGGTCGCCGGCTTTTTGCTGGTGAGTCTCCTTCCCAGATGGAAATTGCCAAGTTTCGTCTTTTTCGGCGATCGCGGGCAGACGCAGGTGCAGCCAGCGCGATTTTTCACGGCCAAGCACATGGCCGGTGAGATCAAGCTCATGCAGGCGCTGCATAATGATGATCTTGACGCCGGTTGCAGGATTGTTGATGCGGCTGCGAAAAGTGGTATCGAAACGCAGGTTGACCGCTTCTCTTTCAAGCTGGCTTACGGCTTGCTCAGGGTTGAGCGGGTCGTCAAAGATAAGCACGTCACCACCGAGGCCGGTGGCGGTGGCCTGCATGCCGGTGGAGAACATGGTGCCGCGCTTTGAGTTCTCATAATGGCTCTTGAGGTTCTGGTCTTTAAAAAAGGAAAAGACGCGGCCCCAATACTTCTGATACCAATCAGACTCAATGACGCGGCGGCGAAAGACGCTGTGCTGCGTGCTCAGCTTCTCAGAGTAAGAAACGAACATGAAGCGGCGCGCAGGATCTGTGGTCCACAGCCAGATGGGAAAGAATACGGTGATGAGAAGGCTCTTCATGGTGCGCGGCGGCACGTTGAAAATGAGACCTTCCAGATGCTGACCGCATTTGGCTTTGAACTTGTTGTCACGGACGAGCGTGAGGTAGTCACAAATGAGATCAAGATGCCAGTTCCACTGGAGAGTGCTGACGGGTTCCAGGATGGACCAGGCTTCGCGGACGAAATTTTTCAGGGTAAGCCTGGGGAGGCGTTCTTTTTCAGCGACCATCGCAGCCTTGGAGATTGGAGCGAGTTCGCTTGAGCGAAGATCAAGCGTGGGATCCTGAGGCTGAACAACGCTCGGCTTTTTGGTTCGATTGGATGGCATATAGAAACAAGAAAACGATTAAAACCATTAAGGCATTGATGTATCCAAAGCCGCAGTACCTAGGGACTGAGGCCGCATGTTTTTAGTCCTTACCGCAGACCTAAAGGTCTGCTCCACCCCGCGCGGGATAAAGCAGAACGTTGGCGGACCAACCACCAAGGGCCCATCATGTTTTGTGAAACGCCCTATAATGACACGCACACACTTATGGCACTGGCTTCAGGCAGCAAACTCGGTCCCTACGAAATTCTTTCCGAACTGGGAGCGGGCGGAATGGGTGAGGTTTACCGGGCGCGCGATCCACGCCTGGGACGCGAAGTTGCCATTAAGATTTTGCCGTCTGGCTCGGGCAGCGATCCAGAGCGCCTGCGCCGCTTTGAGCAGGAGGCGCGAGCCACGGCTGCGCTTAACCATCCGAATATTCTGGCGCTGTTTGATATTGGCAGCCAGGACAATTCTCCGTACATCGTCTCTGAACTGCTTGAAGGTGAAACCCTGCGGGCGCGCCTGAGCGGCGGAGCGCTTCCCGTACGCAAGGCGGTTGACTATGCGTTGCAGATCGTTCGCGGACTTGCGGCCGCCCACGATCACGGCATTTTGCATCGCGATCTCAAGCCGGAGAATATTTTCATCACGCGCGACGGGCATGTAAAGATTCTCGACTTCGGCCTAGCCAAGTTGACCATGCCTCAGCCGGATGCTCCCGGCTTGTCGGCGGAGACCACGCTCGATTCCGTCACTGGCAGCGGCGTACTGCTGGGAACGCTCGGTTACATGTCTCCGGAACAATGCCGCGGAGCCACTGTTGACGCGCGCTCTGACCTGTTTAGCTTTGGCGCGGTGCTGTATGAAATGCTGAGCGGCAGGCGCGCCTTTCGCGGCGAGACCACGGCCGATCTCATTAGCGCGATTCTGAAAGAAGAGCCTCCGGACCTCTCCGCCACAGGCCGCGATGTGCCGCCGATGCTGGAGCGCATCGTCCACCATTGCCTGGAAAAAGATCCTGCCGCTCGCTTCCAGTCAGCACGCGATATTGCCTTTGCGCTGGAAACCCTATCCAGCGCTACATCGACTGCGCCGATGCTCGCTACTGCCGCGTCAAAATCCAGAAAACCCTGGCTCGTTCCCGCGCTGCTGGGAGTCATCGGAGTCCTGGTTGCGGCAGTGGGGCTGCTTTGGATTCGCATGAACGCCCATCCTGCTGAGCCGCCGAGCTATCGTCAGCTCACGTTTGGGCGCGAGTTCATCTCTTCTGCCCGCTTCGCACCCGACCAGCGAACCATCATCTACAGTTCGGCGCACATCGGGTTGCAGACCGAACTTTTCTCACTTGCGCCCGACAGCCACGCCCCTGTAAGCCTGGGCATAAAAGATGCTGACCTCGAATCCATCTCTTCCACAGGAGAGATGCTTCTGATCCAGAAGCGACGCGACCTTAGTAGAAATGTCAAAGTCGGCTTGCTGGCAAGAGCGCCGCTGAGTGGCGCAGCTCCGCGTCCTATGATGAGCGATGTCGTGGACGCCGATTGGGGCCCCGACAACCAGATTGCCGTCTCTCACTATGTGGATGGACACTTTCGCATTGAGTACCCCATGGGCCACGTTCTGTATGAGCCCACTACCGGCTGGTTAACCAACGTGCGCGTCTCACCCAAGGGAGGCTGGGTGGCATTCGCCGAGCATCCCACATTGGGAGACAGCGCCGGCAATGTGGTGATGGTGGACTCTTCCGGCCGCAAGCAGACTCTGTCCCAGCGGCAATCGTCCATCGTAACGATCAATTGGGCTCCCTCCGGCAAGGAAGTATGGTTCACCAGCGCGGAAGAAACCACTAAGTTTCAGCTCTGGGCCACTGATCTTTCGGGCCATCCCCGCGTGGTTGACCGAATTCCGGCCACCCCAACCCTCTACGATATTGCCCACGATGGGCGCGTTCTCCTTGGGCAAAATATCTTTCAGATCCTCGCCTACGCACGGGGACCTGGCCAGGACCAGGAACGCGATGTGACCATTCAAAATTGGAGTGACGCTTCAGCCATTTCACCTGACGGCCGGCAAGTGCTGTTGAATGAAGAGGGGCCTAATAGCGGACCTGATTACGACGTTTACGTCCGTGCGAGCGATGGCGCAGCGCCTGAACGCGTTGGCGATGGCGTGGGCTACGATTTCTCACCGGACATGAAGTGGGTACTGTCGTCCCTTATTTTGCGCATTCCCCGTCAGCTTTTCCTGATTCCCCTTGGCCCGGGGGAGACAAAGCAGATCACGCATGATTCCATTGACCGGAGTTACGCTCGTTTTCTCCCGGATGGCAAGAATGTTGTATTCAGCGGCACGGAACCGGGTCACAAATCGCGCATCTACGTGCAAGCCATTAATTCGGGAACTGCGCGCCCGATTTCTCCCGAGGGGGTGAGCGGATTCGTACCCACTGCGGACGGTAAGTTCGTGTTTGGCTTCTCCGATTCCGTAGCGCTATATCCCGTGGATGGTCAGGGAACGCCGCGGCCTGTTGCCGGGATTCATCCAGACGAGTCGATCCTTTCTGTCTCACACGATGGCCGTTCTGCGCTGGTAGCGGTGCTCGGCAGCTATTCTGCGGATGTGATGCGCGTGGACCTGGCCACCGGCCGGCGCGAGTTGTTCAAGAAAATTGGGCCATCCGACCCCGCAGGAGTTACGTTAGCCGATGCGGCGTTCACTCCCGACGGCAAATCCTATGCCTATTCCTGTTTCAACGCTCTAAGCCAACTTTATTCGGTAGAGGGATTGCGCTAAGGCAAACTAGCAGGACACATTAGGATGAATGAGAGTTGCATCAGCGCGATTGTAAACGTGAGCGGAAAGTTCAAAAAGCGAAAAATCGAAGCTGTTGAAACCGCATTTACACTCACGAGCGGTTCTTGGGTGTAATAGTCCTCCGTTTATACGCGATCAGGAGGAACCTGGTATTGTTATGGAAATGGTCAAATCTCTCGTTAATGTGGCACACTCTGAACCGTGAAGATCCTGAGATACATTGAGCTTAAGAGCGGCTATTCAGATAATAGCCCAGCCAGGATTGCTTATGTGACGCAATCTTGCGTAAAAGACGCGGGCCAGCAGTAAGCACCAACATTTCAATTAGGATTTTAAGGACGAAGGCAGAGAATAACCATTATCTCGAAATCATCCTGGTTATTCAAACGCTTCAGGCAAGGCTTTTATCTCCCCTTCTCCTTCAAGTGTTGGCGGATGATTTTGATCAGGGAGCACCGTCTCTTTGTTTTCTTTCATGCCAATGTCGAAGATAGCAGGCTTGCAGAGTATCTCGCGCACAATGAATTCGGTAAGCAATCGAGTCGTGCATGTTGCTTTCGCCAGAATAGCTGTGTCTGACGTACATGCTATAACGTGATCACCGATCGGAACAATCCCGGCGTCGCAAGCCATCAATACCGCCTGGACACAAAGACTCATACTTCCGCCGAAGATATTCAATGCATTTTCTACCAAGCTTAAATCATTCGCCAGAACACCCCTGTTCTTGAAAAATGGCGGTATTGGATGAAATGGCATATGGGCACGAACAAGCGGAATGTTTTCACGGCCGAGTAGGTCCTTATTTTCTGGCGAAATATCTACGACCACCGACTGTTGTTTGTCATCTACAAATTGGAATCCTTGCGGGAATGTAACAGCGACGAGATCGATATCCGGTAGTTGCGAGTTGGGAGCATGAATTGTATCGTGAGCAATACGCACTCCTTCGCCCTGTGAAGTGAAAATAACCACTGTGCTCACGTTGTGGGCCTTCGCAGCTTCGAGCGCAATCTTGATCGTTTGACGAAGATTGGCTTTGCCTTCTTGGAGGTAATAAGTGATCGGCGCTGTGAATTGGTCCTGCATGTTTAGATATGAAAACCCAAAATCTCACCAAATGTTCGGTGATCACTTCTGTGCACTATGACGGCAAGAACAAAATCTATGATCTGAATGTCCCTGATGGCTCGTCCGTAAACCTGTGTCTCTGGCACATGATCCTTATTTTCATAATGGAGATGGACATTATAGCGACTCTCCATGTCAATCCGTATCACCCGAGGTTCGCTGGGATGCCGTTTCGGGATCCCTCGCAAATCCTTCAGAGCGGGCGTTTCTCCGTAGTGAAAGCTGAAAGAAGCCCTCGTGCCATGAGTCCGAGAACCCTTGACAGGATCCCACTGGTCGATCACGCGCACATAGTTATTATCTGGAAAAAGAATTGTCCAGTCGAGCCGCCACCTCGGGATGCCCTTAGGAGGGGGCGTAAAAATTGGCCCGACATGCCCCGTCCCTGATTCAAATGAGATGAGAGGCTGTCGAGCCCAGAAATCTTTTTTGTATTCGTCGAACGTCAAGCCGTGTGCTTATGCCGCGAGAGCGGCCTCCGACTTCTCATCGCCGGTCTTTTGCCCAGGCTTTGAAGGCTTGATCAGTTGCAAATAGTTGTTGCGGCACGCAGCTTCATAGTTCTCTATGTCAGTGCGCATTTGAAGCAAAAAATCCCACTCCACAGCCTCTTCCTCAGTAACCTGCGATGGCAGGTTCTTCGATGCTAAAGCCTGAGTGAACTCACGTTCTGAAAGCCCAGTTTCAGCTTCAAAACGTTCTAGGGCTGAGCGCACATCCTGCAGGGTGGTCACTTGGGATTGTTCATCCTGCGTCATTGGGGTATCACGTAGCATTCCAGCTCTGTCTCCTACTGTTTTTAATGGCCGGGGTGAAATCGTACATCAAAAACCTACCGAAACTCAGCACTTTGGTTCAGAGGCTTCTGTGTGCAATCATTATCCGGAACCGTCCATTAAGGTTTGATGAGAATTTGATTAAGGATTTTAATGATAAGTGACAAAAAATAATAGTGCATAGAACCCTTGTAAGCAAATGAAAATGCTACATTTTAGTAACCCCGTTCCCAAAACGGCATCTTTCGGCTTCTTGGATCTATTCTCCTCATTTTAGACCCATCTTCTTGGTACCGCAGGATTTTCGCCTTTTCGCGCCTCTCAGACTCGGTATGGCTTCTGTATCCGACTCGATTTCTCAAGTGTCAGCCCGGCTTATGCAATTGCCGTTTGTGTTGATGTGTCCTTCAACACTCATTCGTTTCACTCATTAAGATTAAAGTTTAGGAGCTCATATTCGCCATGAATCGCAGAATGCTGATTCCACTTATCGACTTATTCCAAAGCTTTGCAGGTGTGACCACGGTAAGGTAAAGATCTCCATTCAGTAACGATCCATTTGGGCAGGACATCACCAGTAATAGCGGAACTTTACCGGACCGCATGGGCCGAAGTGTCCAGAACTGTATTTAGCAATTTCCGGTGGAACGCCCCATGCCATGTCCATGGCGAGGCGGGCGCGGCTGGAACGTGAAGCGTACAGAAAGATTACCTGCTCATCTGCGCGGCAACTCTGGTCACGCAGATGGACAAACTGGTCATAATTAAGTTGCAAGGCTTCATTCTGAAGAACGAAGCGGGCCATACTGTGCTGCACCATTCGCATGGCCTCACGGACCCGAACCACAAAAGCAGGCGGCGCCGGCGTGGCGCGTTCACATTGATACAGCTTTTGACGCCGGCAGTCAGAACAATAATGGCCTCCCTGGCAAAGCCGGTGCTTAGCACAGGTTGGGCAGGGATCGCCCAGCGAGCAGGGAGAGTTGAAAACGGACTGGTGCATGCGATAAACGGGTACGAGTTGTGAAGGTGTCCTCATGTCTTTAAAAGTGCGGGTCGATGGAGAATGCCAGCGCCGCTCCTGGCAGGTAGATGGATTACGCTGACTCAGCTCTACCAGGCATGAGTGAGCGATACGGAGCTATGCCTCTTGCCAATGGCGAGGGTGAAGAGCGATTTCCGGCGTGTGGCGAAACGGGGTTACGTTGTGCTTGGCAGGCGAGGTAATCTCATGAAACGGGAGTTCGCGGCTGGTGAGGCCGGTGCCTAACCGAGAGAAGCCAGACGTTGCTCCGCATTGAGGACAAAACGTGGTCTCGCCGGTAGGCAGGTTGTTGAGCGCCTGACGCACGTCTCCACATTGGGAGCACTGAAGCCCGATATAAACGCAGGAAATCAATTCTGGTTGCGCGAGGTGCGGGACCGCTGCATATTGATTTGAAATTGGATCTGAGGACTGTTCGTTGATGGGTGGCGTACGTTGATTTGGAACAGAGTCTTGCATGTTGTACTCCGGGATCAGATGGTTGTGGTGGCGGCTGGTTGATTGGTGAGGCTGGCTAGGTTGATGATGCGACGAATGAAAAGCGGAACGGCTGACTAATTCGTGAGGGTAGCCGCTTTGCTGACGTGGTGAATGAGAAGCGAGTTTCGCCAGGAAACATTCCAGAAGTTTTTGAGCGCAAGCCTGACCACAAACAGGCTTGTCATCATCTTGCAGGTTGGTGGTGGAAGAGAAAGGGCGGCAAATGAATGTCCCCAACTCGATTGTGATCAGAAACCAGTGATTCGATTCACGACGAACGCTGGCGCATCCTGGGCCAGCGCACTTCAGGGTTATGAGCAGATGCGGATTGTGTTGTGGGCTCACTGGGCCGCCTCCGGGGAAAATGGTGCAAATATCGCGAACAGGAGGCGGGTTGGGTGAGCGAGAAGTGCGGGGATCGTTGAGCGCCGGGAGCAGGGCGGTGAGGTGCGCTGAGTGGGGGAGAGAGAACTTGTGCTTTGAAATTCGTTACTTATAAATTCGCTGCTTGTGAATCTGTTGCTTGCATAGCTGTTGTTTGTAAATCCGCCGCTAGTGAATTCGCGTTGGGTGTGACGCGCGGGGCTTTGCTCGTGCATCGGTTGGCTGGGTGAAGAGCGGCGATGGATAGAATTAACCATCGCGCGGGCTGTATCAGAGTCAGACCAGTGGCCATCAAGGCTGTGGAGATCGAGGCAGTCGCCGCAAAATGAGATTTGGCATTCGCGGCATTGATAAATATGACTGCGACAAAACTTGTCTTCACAACTAGGACATGATGCGTTGGCTGGTAAGCCGCAGGTGGGGCAGGATGGCTGGGCATCGTGCGTGGAGAAGAAATCTGGAGATGGCTGCTCAACATGTGATGCGGCACTGCTTCCCTGGAGCGTGGCATGAATAAAGGTTTTACAAATGCTTTGCGGAGGTGCTATCGCTGCTTTGTGAAGCCGCGCACGAAGAAGAGAATCTATGCGCGAGATGTATGTCTTATTGGGATGTATCGCACGCGACACAGACGTGTGAGCATGATTGAGAAAAACGCCGAGGCAGGGATGGGTCAGCGGCTTATATTTATGTAGAGTGGAAAAAGACTGATAAAAACCAGGATGAAACCGCGGCTGCTGAAAGGTCGTAGCAAAAAATAACAATACAGACGATACAGTGCCCATAACCAATACTCCTTATTGTGGTCATGCGCATTGTGGCGAGCCCGGCAGGATTCGAACCTGCGACCCTCTGCTTAGAAGGCAGATGCTCTGTCCAACTGAGCTACGGGCTCATCTATTTATCTTGATTTTAGCAGCTGAGATGAACAGAAGTTGAAAAGTAGAAGAGTTGGGTGCTGTTTAGAGGCCCTACTGAGAATTGCGTTTTAACTGGGAGATTGTCGATTTTGTGTGAGGTGCACTTTTGAGACAGTTTTTCAGTGTTACACGAGTGCTTTTTTAGACGAACACCTGAGCGAACTGGCGCATGCATAAGGGCTGTCTTAAACAAGGTGGGTCCTGGAGAGATGCAGCGATTGAGTCCGCACCCGAGAAATGGATTTAGTTCGCGCAAGAGAACAAGCTTGGCGGGCTGCCTTCAGGACTGGATCTTCGTTCTTCGTCGCTCGGACTTTCTGGAGTACGGTACATCGATGAATGCAGCGCTTCTGGCTTGTAACAACGTTAATGAGTGCCCCAGATTGCTCCGCGGTGCTCCAGGTGTGGTAGACGGGTTGGGGAGCGCACGAAAGAAATCTTAAGTTCATCGGGGTGTGGATTCAAATTATTCGAAAGGCCGCTTGAGTACATGCAGCATGAATATTGCGACATTTATTATCGGATTCTCTTATCCCTCATTTCTTCTCGCACAAATTTTAGATATTTAGATAATCGTCCTGTTCATCCCGTGATTATGGAAGAAACGAATAATCTGGCGCTCAGCCCAGCGCCCGTCGTAGCCGTTAGGCGGCGCGAGAAAGGCGCAATGGCCGCCATGAGAGGTCTCAAGCAAAGTAACGTGAGGATTGGCGCGAATCTTCTCTCGTGTTTGTGGCAAAAGGCGGATGAAAGGGTCATCCGTGGCGTAGATTACAAGCGTTGGCACAGCGATTCTGTCGATAACGCGCGCGGCAGCGGCGCGAGTGTAATAGTCATCGGCGCTGGCGAAGCCGCAATAAGGAGCTGTGATTACGTGGTCAAACTCGCGGATACTTGTAGGCCAGCGTGAGGCTTTCTTATATATATCCGGGAAAAGAGCGCTTTTGCGATTGAAGCGGCGCATTAGGCTTAACAGAAATTTCCATTCATAGATTCTGTTGTTCCAATCATGCATGGCATCAGCGGATGCGGCGAGATCAGCGGCTGGTGAAACAGCTGCAACCGCGCACAATTCTGGCGGCGCATTGGCGCCCAAATCACCTGCTAATTTCAGGACAAGGTTACCGCCCATTGAATATCCCACCAGACCAATGCGGTGGAGCTTTTTCTTCTCAATCACGGCGTGTAACACGGCATTCACATCGCTGGAAAGGCCGGAGTGATAGAGCGTGGGAGCAAGGTGTTCCGTTCCGCCGCACGTGCGCATGTTCATGCGCACCACGTTCATGCCAGCTTCCCAGGCCTTGGAGCCTGTCCCAATCACATATTGAGAGGCGCTTGAACCTTCAAGGCCATGAATGATGATGATCGTTGGCTTCAGTTCAGCTTCTGGTTGCCAATGGCTGTGGCAGAGCACCTGGACGCCATCGGCAACAGGGAAGAAACATTCCTCCGGCGCAGGCAGATTGTTCTTTCGTGGAAGGAAATTACCGGCCAAGGTCATCAGATGGCGATTGCGCAGGAATCGCCGCGCAACAAAAGGCTCAAATGAGGATGAATTCGAGATTTCAGCCATGCTTTAACAAATTGGTCACAGCGTCTTATAATCAAGGTCTGTAACCATTTTAGCTGAGCTATTGAATATGCCGATTTTTGAATACATCTGCCAGCAATGTGACCACTGCTTCGAAGCAATCGTCATGGGAAACAAGAAAGCCGCTTGCCCCAAATGTGAAAGCAAGCGACTCAGCCAGCAACTCTCAAACTTTGCTGTGGGCGGAGAAAGTCAAGCCAGACCATGAGCACCGGCGGCCCATGCGGCACCTGTGGCGATCCTCGCGGACCGGGCTCCTGCTCCATGAATTAATAAGTGGAACGACTCAGCGAATCTCGCTCGCATGTTTGCTAGTTCCAGCAGCGGTGCTGCTCTAATTTAAGTTCAGCATTACTGCTTGGCGATCACCACAATATCGGTAGGCGCATTCAGAGTTCCTGAGAACGGTGATCCACTGATAGGCGTAACCATGCCTGTCGAGGAATTCACCGTGGAAGCAGAGATCGAATTATCAACTTTGTTCACTACAAACAGAAATTGTCCAGACGGATCAAGTGCTACGCCAAAGGGATGCGCTCCTGTGGCAACGTCGCCAATTGGTGAGAGTGCGCCATTCGCTATGCTGAAAGCTGTGACAGTTCCTGCCTGCACGTTAGTGGCATAAACAAAGCGGTCATTAGGATGGACTGTTAGACGCAACGGATTGTTGTGGCAGGAAACAGAGCAGCTTGGAGCCGGCGCTGGCAGTGCCGCAACTGAAGTCAAGGCGCCAGTGGAAGCAATGCTGAATGGAACAATCGTCTGGGCCATGTGATCGGCCACAAACAGAAATTTTCCTGTTGGATCAATGGTCAGCCCAATGGCTGAAGCAAAGCCCGCGGAGTTCGCCGTGGCAAAAGGCGAACCCGGAACCGCGCTGAGAGCACCATTCGCTCCGATTTGAAATGCGGAAACAGTATTGAGATCGGAGACCATAGAATCAGGGAAATTATTGGCAAACAATAAAGTACCTGCTGGGCTTACTGCCAGTCCAAATGGATTGCCGGTAGTGAAAGGTGATCCGAGAACGGGTGACAATAAACCGTTTGCCCCGATACTGAAAGCAGAAATGGTGTTGGCTGCCTGGTTGGCGACAAAGACAAACCTTCCCATTGCATCCACAGCGATTCCGGTGGGCCGCGCGCCGGTAACGAATGGAGATCCGGCAACGACAGCTAACGCCCCTGTGCTGGTATTTATTGAAAATGCTGAGACAGTGTTTGCCTGCTGGTTGCTCACAAATAAAAGCTTGTGTACTGGATCAAATGCCATGAATTCTGCGCCCGCTCCTGCCGGGAAGGGCATACCTGCAGGCGATAGAGAACCGGTGCTGCTCATGGCGAAGGCGGAAACGGTTCCGGACCCTGAATTCGTAACAAAGACAAAACCTGCGGCGCTGGCCTGGGATGTGGTGCTGGTACTCATGCTGCATCCAGTAAGGAGCAGCAAAATGCTCACAAGAAGAAACGCTAATAGATGAGCAGATCGGAAAGTACGCGCGGGCGGCTGCGGTAAGAGCATGACGTTCCGCCTCCCACCATTTAGTATATCGCGGCATGAATGCGACGCTCCAGCCTAGCGAAGCATTACTGCCAGCAGCGTTGCTGACGCGACTGTAGCAGCCTGGTATCGAAGCGCGATGATGCCCTGTGAGGTTGATGACAGCGGACTCTTTCTAAAATCGTGTAAAATGATGTTCTACCGACACGGTGGGTATAGTTCAGTGGCAGAACGCCAGACTGTGGCTCTGGATGTCGTGGGTTCGACCCCCACTACCCACCCCAAATCTTTCAAGCACTTACGGTTCTTACATTTATCGACAATCCGCTCTAAGAGCCAATGTTGCCGCTTTGGGCTGCCTGAGCCATCTAGAGGTCACTCCAGACCGAGAAGCAACAGAGATGTTGGATTAACAGCACGTAAGTACATGGTCCTGAACCGCTTGGTCACTTCTTGGTAAAATCACATATCACCATGCTGGACCAGGGCCAAATATTTGTTTCTCGCCATCCGGCACGCCGCATTGTTGCTGGCTTGTGTTCGCTTTTCGCGCATCTCGCCGTGCTTGCTCTGGTTGTGCTCTTTTATCGGATTTCCGGACCAACCATCGTGCAGGTAAAGAGTCGCGCTACTCAGATTGTTTCAAGCCGCAATTATCTAGCATTTAAGCCTGCGCAGCCCAAGACGAACCGGCCAAGCATCCTTCCTGCTCCTGCCCATCAGCGCAAGCGGCAGTTGCCCAAAGCTCAGGTCGCGGCAGACAGCAATGGCGACTCCGTCGCGGTCATCCGCGAAAAGGCTAAAAAATTCACGGCAGGGCTGGTGCAGAATTTCAAGTTCCGCACAACCTATGGCATCATGCCCAACGATGTGTATTCGGTCGCTGTCCAGACCGGTGGCGCTCCTCCTCAAATTGACGCCGCCGATCTCCCGCCGCGCTATGAACAGTATCTTGAAGTTGAAGTCACCATCAGTATCGATGGCAAAGTGGTTGATGTGCGCCTCATCACCGGCATGGTCGATCAAAAAATCCAGAATCGGGTGCTGGCAGCCGTTCGGGAATACAAGTACATTCCGGCTAAGCACAATGGTTCGCCTATACCGTCCCAAGTCGATCTTGTGATCCACGTCCCCAGCTAAAGCTCAATCAGAAGTAGCATCGTGCTAACGATTTTGCCCATAAAACACGAATGCCCATCTCTCTGCCGCGCTCCTCATATCTCTCGCTTGGCTCAAAAATGGGGCTGTGTTTTAGTTCCTGTTTCGATTCAGTCTTTCCCGCTCCACTCCATCCAGCGCGCGCCATAACGCCTGCGCGATTCGCTCACCTGCTGCAAAAGCTTTCTGCTGGCTGTCCACGTCAGCCGTCTGCTTTTCCAGTTGCTCATTCCACACGCGCGCATGGTGTACATCCGCCGTCTGGTGGAGAGTGAAGTAGCCGCAGGTTTTTGCATCAGCGCCATACATCTCGAACAGACCACGCGCTTTTTCCTCAGCAATCCGCGGCACCTGTGACTCATACGCGTAGAAAGCTGCCAGCGCCTCTGCAGGCGAACCTTCGCGCGCGATGCTCTGGAAGGTCTCAATTAACGTCTGAATCTCCGGCAGCGGCTCTTCGCCTGCGACCATGGCGCGGTCTGCCCCAATGCCTTCAGCAAAGTCCAGCCAAAGCTCGGCATGGCCATCTTCACCAGCGCGATTTTCCGCCACGGCCTGCCCTAGTTCGACCTCAAGTTGCGGGCGCGATTCAAACATCTCCAGATAATCCGGAAACGCCGCTACATGATGAAAATACTGCATGGCATATTGCCGAAGGTCTTCCCGCGTTAACTCGCCCATGGTCCACGCACGATAAAACGGATGCGTGAGCAAATCGTGCCGGGCGATTCGAGAATCGAGTTCCTGGTGAAATTCCAGAGTGTTCATTGTGTGTCCTTTTGCCTGGATGGCGACCAAGCAGAATACGCGAAGGCGGCTTAGGCTTCAACTGGCAGATGTCCCACTTTGTGCTCATGCTTTGATCTCCAACATTCGCGTGCTCCGTTTTTCTATTCCCGTGGGTGGTTGCGCTTTCTGGCCGAATTCGGCCAATCCGCTGGCTGAAAAGTACCATTTTTATTGCAGAGTAGGGAATAACTGACCTTAAATCACGTAATACTACATATGTGATTTGGCCCCTTAAGTGCTTTAATCTCATAACTAGATTTATCTATTTCATTTGTCAGGCAAGCCTTCGTCGGAGGAAATGTGAAAGCATCGCAATTCTTTATAAAAAGATTTTGGACATTCGCCACCAGGGCGCGATTTGTCGGCCTGGCGATGGTTTGCGCCATGGTATTTCTGGCAGGCGCTCAGGACACAAGGATGAGTCCTTATCAGGGTGAAGGCGATGGCGTGAATGTTGGCGGAAAGTGGTACGCATTTCGCTCTGAAGACAAAATGACCGCTGCCAAAAAGGTCCGTTTTGAGCTTCTTTCCGATAATTACCTGAGCACCAGTAACGACTACAAGCCGCGCATTGAGCTGGTTTGCACCAATCGCAAATACACCTATGCCGATTTCAATCCTGGCATTCCCCTGGGTCCGCCCAATCGCCCTGGCTTTTGGGGACAGCCACAGATTGAGGTTGAAGTTCGCGTGGATGATACCCACCACTATCACGGCTGGAACTGGGTCCGCGATCGCTTTCTCTCCATGGATAAAGGCACCACGCGCGAATTGATTGGGGCGCACATCTTTAAGGTACAAATCCCTGGACGCAGAGGCCCGGAAATAGCAGAATTTTCACCCGCCGGACTTGATCTGGCTCAGGTGAGGGAAGCCTGCGATCTCACGCCCAAAAAGCCCAGCAAGAACTAGAGCTGGCTGGCGGATCAATGGACCAGAAAGCTAGTCATCGTCCCGCCATGAAATCGCGCTTGTTGGATCCTTTTTGGAGCATGTATGGTCCGGACAACGACATGCGCTAATCAAAAAATGCCGATTCGCAATGGCAGCGGCAGATCTCTTAGCCGCCACTCTTCTCAGTCGTCGATAATCTTTCGACGGCAGTGAAGAAATTGCATTCTCGCACTTTCTCCCGTAGCATCGCTTCTTCCACTTCCTTCGGAGAATCTGATGAACCAGCATACCCTTCGTCGCTTTGTGTTTATTTCAATTCTGTTGTTGTCGGCCGTGTCGTTCGCGCAGCAACCTGCATCGGCGCCAGCCTCGGAAACGCCAAAGGACACGATCACCCGCATCTTCACTGGCGAATTCAGTGAGCGTCCCGCGCCTCCGCCGCGCTGGTTCGAGGAAGGGCAATCCTATATTGCGATGGAACCGGCGGCCGGCGGCCATGGGCGTGACGTTGTAAAGTACGATACCGCAACTGGCAAGAACCGCGAAGTCCTGATCACGGCTGCGCAACTCACGCCTGAAGGCACAAAGGAGCCATTGCAGATCGCGGGACTGAGTTGGTCAAAGGACAATCAACGCGTCCTGATTTTTACGAATACTCGCCGTGTATGGCGCACCAACTCCCGCGGGGACTACTGGTTCCTTGATCGCAAGACCGGCAAGCTCAAGAAGTTGGGTGGAAATGCGCCCGAGGCCAGTTTGATGTATGCCAAATTCAATCCCGAGACAACCAAGGTTGCGTACGTCAAGGCCAATGACATATATGTCGAAGATCTCGCCAGCGGAGACATCCAGCGCATCACCCATGACGGTACGGATCTTATTATCAATGGCGGCTCCGACTGGGTGAACGAAGAAGAGTTTGATCTGCACGACTGTTTTCGCTGGAGCCCTGACGGGAAGCGAATCGCGTTCTGGCAATTTGACTTGCACGGGGTGGGGGATTTCGCGCTTATGTACTACTTGGGCAAAGAACGCCAGGTGGTCACGGACATTCCATATCCGCAGACCGGCCCGTATCCGGTGGAGATGCAGGTTCCTTATCCGCTGGCAGGGACCACCAATTCAGCCGTACGCGCTGGCGTGGTGAACGCCGATGGGAAGGGAAGTGTGAAGTGGATGGAAGTCCCCGGCGATTCCCGGCAGAATTACATTGCGCGCATACAGTGGGCCGATGCCAACACGCTTCTTATTCAGCAACTCAATCGGCTACAGAACACTGACAATTATCTCCTTGCCGACGCCACCTCTGGCGCCGTTCACCAGATGTGGCGCGATCATGACGATGCCTTCATCACGCTTGGCTTTGGCGGACTGCCGGAAGCGCAACCGATTCATGATGGCCGCCAGTTCCTTGCCGTCAGCGAAAAGGATGGCTGGATGCACGTCTGGGCGATTGATCGCAGCGGCCATGAAACGCTGGTTACACGCGGGGCCATGGATACAGCCGGGATTGAGGGCGTAGACGAAAAAGGTGGATGGCTCTATTTCATCGCTTCACCTGATAATGCGACTCAGCGTTACCTCTACCGTTCACCACTCGATGGCTCGGCCGATTCCGTGCGCGTTACTCCCGGCAACTTCACTGGCGTCAATAACTACAATATTTCGCCCGACGGGAAATACGCCTTTCACACTTTCTCCAACATCAATGATCCGGGGCTGCGCGAACTGGTGTCACTGCCGGACCACAAGCTGGTACGTATGAGCAGTGACAGTACCGAATACAAGAAAAAAATCGCTCAGTTCCTTACGCCGCCGGCGGAGTTCTTCAAGGTGGATGCCGGAGACGGCGTAACGGTGGACGGCTGGATGATTAAGCCGCCCAACTTTGATCCCGCAAAAAAATACCCCGTTTTGGTGAACATCTACGGCGAACCAGCAGCACAGACAGTGCTTGATCGCTGGGGCGGCAACGGCACGCTCTTCCACCGCTACATCGCTTCTCTCGGATACCTTGTGGTCAGCTTTGACAATTCCGGCACTCCCGCGCCACGGGGCCGTGCATGGCGCAAGGCTATCTATGGCTCTGTCGGAGTTCTCTCGTCCAAGCAGCAAGCACAGGCTCTTCGATCACTCGGCAAAATGGATGCCTTTGTCGATCTCGATCGCGTTTCCGTCTGGGGTTGGAGCGGCGGAGGCACCAACACTCTCAACCTCATGTTTCGCTCGCCCGATCTTTACAAGGTCGGCATGGCGGTAGCGCCAGTGCCCGATCAGCGACTCTACGACTCAATCTACCAGGAACGTTACATGGGTCTGCCCCAGGACAACGTAGAAGGCTACAAGCAGGGCTCGGCGATCAATTTTGCGGCAGGATTAAAAGGTCATCTGCTGATCGTGCATGGCTCCGGCGATGACAACGTTCACTACCAGGGGACGGAGCTGCTGGTGAACAAACTCATCGAACTCGGAAAACCATTTGACTTCATGACCTATCCCGATCGCACTCACGGTATCTTTGAAGGCCCCGGCACAACCGTGCACCTGTACCATTTGCTGGCGCGATACTTGACCGAGCATCTCCCGGCAGGCCCGCGGTGAGTTGAGCTGTTTTGGGGGCGTGAGCGTACCCGCAAGGCGGCGGAGCGGGACGGAGCGGGAGCCCGGGCCCCAGTACGCGCGGTGTTCGCGTGATGGGCGAGAGTTCGCAGGCGAAATCCTGAGCGAAGCGAAAGACCTCTAGCTAACTTTGATTATGTGACCGACGTCTGCATCGATTAACTTGCAAGCCAAAAGGGATCAGCCCGCACGGGCTGTCGCATTAACACGAGTGGCCAGAAGGTACTGTTCCAGTTCATGGATGCCTGCGCCAGTCCTTGATGACACTTTCATTACTTGCATGCCTGGCCTGACTCGCTGAATATTTTCCAACAAGGCATTCATATCAAGACCTACGGCATCAGCCAGATCAGTTTTGGTCACGACAGCCACATCTGACGTATTAAAGATGGTGGGATATTTAAGCGGTTTGTCCTCTCCTTCTGTGGTGGAGACCAGCACCAGGCGAAGATCTTCACCCAGGTCGAAGCTGGACGGGCAAACAAGGTTCCCGACGTTCTCAATGAACAAAAAATCAAGATTCTGGATGTCCCAGCCTTCGAGCGCGTGCTCAATCATACGGGCATCCAGATGGCATACTGTGCCGGTTGTGATCTGCTTGACCGGCGCGCCGGAACGGGCGAGCCGGGCTGCATCGTTGTCGGTTGCAAGGTCGCCCACAAGAGCGGCCACATGGTATTCGCGGGCTAGATCTGTGAGGAGCCGCTCCAATAGTGTCGTCTTGCCGGAGCCAGGACTGGATACAAGGCTGATCACTTTAGTGCCGGATCGCCGAAAACCCTCACGCAGACGCTGCGCCCGGAGGTCATTCTCCTTGAGCACATTCCGCCTGACTTCCACCATACGAGGCTCACTCATAAAATCTCCATTCCAGTAATTTCCAGTTCCTGCCCGCGAACCACCCGCTGGGCCAGAGCACCGCATTCGCTGCACGCAAGTACAGGAAA
>Ga0070741_10005350_pt1 | contig 28618 bp, 18 predicted proteins | sample Coa_R1_4_FD_66440 | JGI IMG/M metagenome (GOLD analysis project Ga0070741, IMG submission 66440) | Surface soil microbial communities from Centralia Pennsylvania, which are recovering from an underground coalmine fire - Coalmine... | ecosystem: Environmental > Terrestrial > Soil > Unclassified ... | reverse complement strand
GTGTTAACTTTCTTCATAGGCGGTTCTTCCTTTCACTGAAATTAGGATTTGCCGATCTTACAAAATCGGCCAGGTGAACCGCCACCTATTTAACTTTCAACTGTCAGCGGGACATCTTCAGATTTGGATTGGGATTTTGCATTTCATCACCAATTCGGGTCATCTGATAATCGTGGGATGCGGACACGTCACGCAAATTGATCTTATCCATAGTGCCACTGAACCAGTGAGCATGGGCCTTTTGTCTTTCAGATATCACTTTCTGATCGATATCAGTAGGATCTTCTATCCGCCAATGACGGCCAGGGCTAGGTTTTTGCCTTCGCGCTAATGCTGGTGTTTTGGTTGCTTGGATTATAAGGATGCCTAGAAAGAAACCAATTAAGATAACTAACAGGCCTGGCTGAAAGGTTTTATGTAATTGCTTCATTGCAATTCTCCAACTCGGAAAGTGTCATGTCCGCTTTCGGAGAGTCATGTTTTTTATTCATGATTTTCTTGTCTCACTTCACCTGTCTTTGTAGGCGAAGAGGCGGCGCTCAGTCATTCTACGATGCTCGAATCGGCCTATGACGGGATCTACGAATGACCGAAAAAGCCTCAAACCCTCTCGTTCGTATGTACCTTCTTCGACATCCGAGGGTTTTGATTGCATCCGCACGATCACGAGACCCAAATCGGGAATGACGTGGACATCAGTGTCCAGATGACCGTGAGCCGCGTACCCCTTGATCTCAGGATCGATCCACCACAGCAGCCCGTAGTGTGTATTCAGGCCCTGCGAAGGTCGCGTCGACAAAGTCAGCCATTGTTCACTGATAATCCTTTTACCTTGCCATGTTACTTTCGCCAGCATCAGAACACCCAGCCGAGCGAAATCGCGAGCCGTCGTCTCCATGTCCGCATAGGTCCAGGCATGATCGGGGTATACGTGCAACTTCGTCTGGTGTGCATGGGTATCAGAAGTTTACGAAAACTCAGCCTGTGCGCTCTCAGCCGCACTTCGATACATATTTAGAACTTTCTTCAATTACATATTTTACGAATTTCAAGGTGTTTTCAAAATCTTTAGGGTCGGCAGGCTGACGCACAGAAGCGGCTGGATTCGGGCGACCATCCCATGCCCGGTCGATTAAGCCAGACCAAACAGGATCTAAATTGACTTTTGCCCACTCAGCACCGGCGAGTTTAGAACCCGGACGACCCTCGCTCAGGTCGTGCAGCATTCGACAATAGCTCAGAACGATATAGGTTTGATAAAACCGATTGTTATACGGTTGCGGCGCGGCGATAATTTCCTGCCCCCAACCTTTGATGACACCCAGCATTTCCATTCGCAACATTTCAGTGGATACGGGCTCGACCAGCGTGTTTGGCTGAGGTCCTGCCAAAGTCACACCCTTTTCACGCACGACCCAGCGAACGATAAGAGTATTGCAATGGGCAGAGCGTATAAGTGACCGCGCACCATGGTCCAGGTACCATAGTTTCTTTCCACCCTCGGCCGGATCGCGCAGCAAAGCTTTTGGAAAATAAGATCCTTCTAAATGCTGCGCCCATGGAGATTCGAGGGCAAAGATGCGATTGTGAATAGACTGTAAACTATCAACTTGATTCCGGGATAGCTCTTCGGTAACAACAATGATGAAATCCACGTCGCTATGGAGGTCAAAATCTCCTACAGCAAACGACCCCTGTAGATAGGCCCCGACAAAACTACCTTCAAGAACATCCTGAGCATTGTCTACCAGAGCGCCCAATACCTTATTGAGTTCCTGGTATGGCGTTGGTATTGCAAAACCGTCACATTCCATACGGATGTTATATCACTGGAAAGTGCAAAAACCGCTCATCAGCACAACTATTATGAAGGCAATGCCTAATGCCAGGGTTGACTCAGGGGCATGACGAAGCAGCTTCCTCGATTCGGTTGATTCACTCGATCTCCTTCTTGCCGACGAACAGGTCGTAGAGCTCTGCCAACGGTACAGATCCACGATGGCGTTCATCAATCGACGGCCCGCGTGCAGCCAGCGGCGGATAAATCATATAACCCTGGTCGCCCGGAAGTTTCGCCACATCTTCTTCCCACGTTGACCACCGATAATCTGCGTAGAACCGGGCAATGTCGCCGGCCAAACACCACCGAATGAAACCAGAGTATCCGCATCCGAGATCTTCCCAAGCCAGCGCGTCGGGAGCAAAGTAATAGACATTGCCACGCGCCTCACCCAAGCCACCGCCGTCGATCGCAAAAAAGCCTCCGATTACATCGTCGGCAACTAGCAGAAACGGCGGAGATTTTTCGTCGCCATGCGTAGTTCGCCCAGCGTTCCATCCAGGCAGCGTACGCGGCAATCGCGGATGACCAGAACCTAGTATCCGAATCCAGCCGAAGTCGACGAGAATCCCTCCGGTCTCGTAGATGATCGCTCCCATCGGGGAGCGTGTCGTAACCTGAGTTGCGACCAAAGCGTCAGAACGGTCAGACTCGCTCGCCGGCAAGACTTCGGCGCCATTTGTTGCGGTCCGCAGCCAATCCTGCACAATTGGCCACGCGGGGTCAGTATCGATCAATTCTTCTATAGTACGCATGAGGCAGTATTGTCCGAGGGTTGATATAGCACAATTGATAATTTTTGAAGAAACAGGCATTAACGAAGCGGATTTTCGCTCCGCCGCCGGGTAGCGGCTCCAGACGACATGGCCGATCAGTAAATCTGGAACCAATTGACCAACGTTTCCCGATTATTTTATAGTCGGCTTTTGTCGTGCCGCAAGGTTCGTAAGGTGGTGGTCGACTTCGCTCACTCATATAAAACAATACAGGGAGTATTTCATGCGCCTTAAATCGGCTCTTATTCCAGTCTTGTCTGCTCTTCTCTGTTCGTTAGCAATGGTTACCGCTGTATCTGGTCAGACAACTACGTTCTCTTATCAGGGACGCCTCACGGACGGAAGTTCGCTGGCCAATGGCGTATACGATATGAAGTTCAGCCTCTTTGATGGCAGCAACAACCCGCAGGGCTCGCCCAGCACCATCATTCTGGATAATCCCGGCGTCACGGTCACCAATGGCGCATTCACCGTGCAACTGGATTTTGGCTCAAGCGCCTTTACCGGGGGCACTCGGTTTCTTGAGATCAGCGCGCGACCGCACAGCGCGGATCCCAATACTCCCGGATATACAACGCTCAGCCCGCGACAGCAGATAACTTCGGCGCCGTACGCAATCACTGCTGCGAATGTCACCGGCAGCTTAAGCGGCGACGTGACCGGGACGCAATCTGCCACGGTGGTCTCTGCTGTCGGCGGTCAGACTGCCGCCAATGTTGCCAGCGGAGCGGCTGCGGCCAACAATGCGACGAATGCAAATACGCCTAATGCAATCGTCAAACGAGACGCGTCGGGTAACTTCATCGCAGGAACAATTACGGGCAGTCTAAATGGTAATGCCACTGGTGTCGCCTCTACTGCGGGTAACAGTGTTATTACCGCGATCAATGGAGGAACTTTAACCATCGATCAAGCGCGCATCAGCGGCGTTGTACAGCTTGCGCCGTCAACGCAACAGACTACCAGCAGCGCGAATGCCTTGATTAACCTGAAGCTCATTGGTTCTACCACGCTGGGAAACCCTGGTGTTAATCCGCTTCTCTCGCTCAGCGCGAGCGGTACATACGTTGACGGCAATACCTATGACAAGGAGCGTTTCCGCGTAGATAACGACGGCGGGGTCCTTGCCGTCGGCGATTTCAACAGCGGGGTGAGTTCGGCGCCGATTCAGGGAGCGGGCACGCGCTTCATGTGGTATCCAGGCAGGGCCGCAATCCGTGCTGGACAAGTCGACGGCACGCAGTGGGATGATCCGAATGTTGGGTTAGATTCAGTCGCCTTTGGGTTCGATACGCGTGCGAACGGCGATTTCTCGGTTGCCATCGGCAACAACACGATTGCCGCCAACACCGGCTCGGTCGCGATAGGCACAAATCTTTTCAACTCTGGATTAGATTCAATTGTCCTGGGATATGGCGGCACCTCCTCCACAAGTCTCGGCACGCCTCGACAAGGCGCTTTCGTCTTTTCAGATAATTCCCTGACGTTTTGTGATGGCAATGCCGCCTCGGGCTGCGGTGCGGATACCAGACTGCACATAACCACCAATCGATCGTTCAATTCGCGCGCGGTTGGCGGTTATTTCCTGTGGACCAACACCAGCGCGAACACCGGTCTGCGGTTGAGCACGGAAAGCAGCTCCAGCAACGAATACGGCTCCTTCGTCTGGACCGACCGTTCCAGCGATACCGCCTTGGTGTCGCCCACGCAGAACTCGACTATCTTCCGCTCCACAGGTGGTTATACCGTTTACACGAATTCGGCATTGACCGCAGGTGTGACAATTGGACCAGGCGGTGGCGCGTGGAGTACGGTTTCCGACCGCAATATGAAAGCGAACTTTTCGAAAGTTGATCCCAGAGACATTCTGCGCAGAGTCCTGAACCTGCCGATCTCAACCTGGAATTACAAGGCGCAGGATGCTTCGATCCGGCACATTGGGCCGATGGCGCAGGATTTCTTTGCCGCATTCAAAGTCGGCGAAGACGATAAACATATCTCTACAATCGATCCGGATGGAGTTGCCTTTGCCGCCATTCAGGGGCTGCACGAGGAGATAAAGGACCGAGACAAAAAGATCGAGCAGCAACAGCAGCAGATCAACCAGCTTCAACAACAGTTGCAACGCGAGCAGTCGGTCCAGGATGCGCTGCGGCAACTTGTTTGTGCTGACCATCCGAATGCTCAGGTTTGCAAGGTAAACAAGTAGCGTAAATTGATGATGGTGACACCGCGGGTTTGACCATTTGCCGGCCCGAGTAGTTCGACCGCTGTGCCGCGAACGTAATCCGCTTTGACATCATCTCGTTATCCGTGTTAGAGTCTTTTCAGTGGTCCAGCCGGTACTTTAAACGCTCTGATGTTAAGGTGGGCGAAAGCTTCTGATCCGGGCACTGCAAGAATTAACAAGAATGCTTGTCCTCTTCTGAATGATGAAATTCTGCTTCATATAGGGCGTTAGTTAATTTATCAGGTGGCCTTCGATAACCTTCCTACATCGAAAGTATTTACCAGAAGGAAGTATTGTGCGAAATCTCAGCCAGAAAACTCTTTATAGAACATTCACTCTAGCCATTATCAGTTCAATTGCAGCCGCACTCATGATTGAGTCTGGTTTGGTCACCGCATCATCCGTAAAGCCTGATCTTCGTCAGAAAGAGTTTAGTGCGAGCACAAAAGCCGCCAAAACGGGCAATATCACGGTACACGCTGCCGGACGTGCCGTGACTGGTTTCCATTTACTGGATGGAGTGTCTCTGCAATCGGTTTATGCAGGAAACGCGAATGCTATTGATGCTCTCCACTTGGGACAGGTTCAGCCTTTAAGTCTGTCCTCGGAAGATTTCAATCACGATGGCGCTCCCGACATGATTGTGGGGTACGCAGCCGGTCGGCGCGGGGTAATCGCATTGTATAAAGGGAATATCGACGCCTTTGTACCTACTAGGACGGATGTTTATCAGGCAATACAAGCTGGACGGATACCTTCTTCGTTCGATCCTACGGTTCAGGTTTTCGATCTCCCAGCATCACCCGATTTTATGGTGATCGGCGATTTCAATCGCGATGGTCGCAAAGATATTTTGGCCGCCGCGCGCGGCGGTGGCATCTACTTGATGCCAGGCGACGATCAAGGTGGATTCGGCGCTGCACAACCAATCACTGTCCCCGGAATGATCACGGCCCTTGCAGCCGGCCAATTCAATAAAGTCCACGAATTTATGGATGTGGCGGTCGGCATCGTTGATGAAGGCGGCCCGGCGGTTTTGGTCTTCGACGGCGCATCGGATGGACTGTTAGGTCAGCCGTCAAGGTACCCGCTAAGCGCAGAGGCCACATCGTTTGCTTTTGACTCTCTGGATAACGATTCCTATTTGGATCTGGCTGTAGCGGCCGGCAGCGAAGTCGTTATCCTCCACGGACAGGACCGAGTGCCCGGAAAGCCTCTGGACCTTAGCTCACGCGCGGAAGAGATAAACGTCGGATTCAGCATTCGTTCTTTGACTCTCGGTTCCTTCGTTTGGAATCGCGATAACCATCGATCGATGGCCGCGCTCGGCGACGACGGCGCGGTCCATTTGCTCCAGCGAAGCGACCTGGACACTCGCCCGTTTTCACCTGACGAAGCAGCCGCCCTGAAACTGAATGCAGTAAGAGGAATCAACCAACCCAGTAGGTTAGGACGAATAACCCGAGCCTGGCAGCCGACCACCAAAGGTGGTGGCCACTGGTCGTTAACGAAACAATTCGCGACGAACGTTTCTTCTTCGGTGGCAACTCCGGCTAGTCAGTTGATGATTGCAGCACAGATTTCACCATCAGAAATAAATGATTTACTGATCATTGATCAGGGCAACAATAAGATTAAGCTGGTCCGCCCGGGAGATGATCGTCTGCTGGCACAGAATTCTACCGATACACAAACGCAAATCGGCACTATAAGCATGAATGTGGAAGGTACACCGACCGCGGTTCTGGCAATGCCACGAAAGGTAAACGGCGAGCGCGATCTAATAGTGTTGCGAGCAGGTCAAGCTGAACCAACATCGGTTGTCATTAGGCCTCAGGCAACCATTACCGTAGACCGTGTGGATGACTCCCACACGTCGGCCTGTACAGCCGCACCTAACGATTGCAGTTTACGTGGGGCCGTCGATTTCGCCAACGCGAATCCAGGCACAACTATCAATGTACCTGATCCGACTACGATTGGAGGGTTGAGCCACATATTCAGCCTGGCTCTTGATACGGCGACAGGCAAACCTGACAACTCTGGTCGCGAATTGGATTTTATTACGTCCGGTACAACAATGGTCGGTCCTGGCGCTAATTTGGCTATTATTCGGCAGACCTCGTTCGGCCGCGACATCAACGTTAATCCCGCCAACGCTGCCAACTTAACCTTTGCAATGTCGGGCCTGACCGTTGAAAACGGGGCAGCCGAGGATAATTTTGGCGGCGGCCTAATACTTCTGGGCGGTTCGGCAAACAATTACACTATTACAAATTGTATTTTCCATGAAGGCCTTGTATTTGCCTCAGCACCAAATAGAGCAGGGGGAGCCTTGAGCCTGCTGGTTGGCGGAAACTTACAAATTACGGGTACGACATTTATCGATAATGATTCCAGCTTCAATTATGGAGGCGCGGTCTTCTTCTTCCCCACTGCGGATACACCGACCACGATTGCCCTTCAGCAAGACACATTTACCACGAACTTCGCATCCGCCGAAGGCGGAGCTGTCACAGCTCGATTCAACGGCGGCGCATCGCCATTTAACGTTAGTATTACAGATTCGACCTTTAACTCTAATTCGGTTGGTGCCGATCCCGCCGGAATTTCAACGGTTGGCGGAGGCGCAATCGATTCAGGAATCGGAGCAGGAAACGTATTTAGCGCACAGAGAAATACGTTTATCGCCAATCGTAATGATGATCCTGCCGGTTTTGCCGGAGCGATTGCTATATCAAGCGGGATTCATCACTTTAACTTTAACCGTTTCGTTAGCAACACAACTGCGACCCCGGCTAATGGAAATACGGTAAATGTAACAGGCGGAACCGCAGATTTCACCGATAACTGGTGGGCTAATATCGGTGGTCCAAAACTGAATGATATCGGTCCAGGAGCGGGCACTCTTACAACACTGCCGGCCTTGACGCTAACTGTTACCCCGGCTTCAGCTTCCATTCCAGCGGGCGGATCGACTGCCTTTACAGCCAGTTTTCTGACAGATACCGGAAATAATCCGATTAATGTCTCCAACCTGACAGCATTTATTGGATTACCGGTCAACTTTAGCGCGCTAGGCGGTAATATCACTGGCGCTGACCAGGCGATTAAGGCCACTGGCACTGCCGGTGCAACATTTAACGCGACGTCGATCGGGGCGCGTTTTGCCATTGCAACCGTTGATACAGCGCAGGCCTCAACTATAATTACAGTAGTAGCTCCGCCGACAATCAGCAAATCATTCGGTCTGGCCGGTATATCCACAGGAAGTTCGTCCTCTCTTACCTTTACCATAAGAAATAACAATTCGGCTACAACACTAACAGGGATTGGCTTTACTGATAACCTACCTGCGGGTCTAGTGGTTTCCACGCCGAATGGTCTGTCGGGAAGCTGCGGAGGCGGAACGATTACCGCTGTGGTAGGAAGCGGTTCTATATCCTTGAGCGGCGCAACCATCGCTGCAAATGGTCAGTGCAGTTTCTCGGTAAACACTACTGGCACGACCGGCGGCACAAAGAACAACGTAACTAGTCAGGTTACCTCAATTGAAGGCGGCACGGGCGGCACAGCATCCGCAAGCATTGATGTTTTAGCACCGCCTGTCATTGCAAAGGCATTCGGCTCGTCAACCATAGGACTAAACGCAACGACCAGTCTTACGTTTACGCTGACTAATCCGAGCGCTAATGTGGTGGCCGAAACCGGCGTAGCGTTCACAGATAATCTACCGGCAGGGATTGTTGTGGCTACGCCATTCACTCTGACCAATACTTGTGGCGGATCGGTGAGCGCAGGATCCGGAACTATTAGTCTGTCCGGAGGAACCATTTTCAGCAACAGTACATGCACAGTGTCAGTCAATGTAACGGCAACCCAACCTGGACAATTCACCAATGTCACAGGAACTGTATCCTCATCCAACGGCGGTACAGGCAATTCGGCAACGGCGAATATTAGCGTCTCGTCGCCGCCGACAATCAGTAAGTCTTTCGCTGTTGGAAGTATGGCGGTCAATCAAACGACTACGCTTGGGTTTACAATTACTAATCCCAACACCGCGATCGCGCTGACCGGAGTCGGATTTAGTGACGTCCTGCCCGCGGGATTGGTAGTCGCGAGTCCAAACGGGTTGACAGGTAGCTGTGGCGGAGGCGGGATCACTGCGACGGCCGCTTCACCCATCATAACCTTAAATGGTGGAACAATCCCTGCAAACGCGAGCTGTGCTTTCTCGGTAAAAGTTACGGCTACAAGCGCTGGGACAAAGAACAACGTTACCACCTCCGTCATCTCGAATGAATCTGGTAGTGGTGGGACGGCTTCGGCAAGCATTAATATACGACCGAGATCCGCGGCGATATCGGTAGCGTTTAGCGCTAACCCTGTTGCTTCCGGTCAGACGATTCAGGCGACTGCTACGGTTGTGGACACCGATGCCGGCATAAAATTGAATCCGGCCGGTACGATATCATTTTCCTCGGCAGCAGGCTCCGATCAATTTACGCCGTCGACTTGTAATCTCAGTCCAGTCGGAGCTTCGGCAGATACTTCAAGCTGTCAGGTCAATCTGAGTTCTACAACTGTCTCGACGCATTCGATAACGGCTAACTACGACGGTAGTGATCTCATACATGCGGCTGGCGCCGGAGCGGCCAATTTAACAGTATTTGTATATGGTGATCTCAGCGGAGATGGGCAGGTGACGATACAGGACCTGGTTATTGAGGCTAATATCATTGCAGGTAATATTACACCTGCAGCCCAACAGATGCTGGCCGGCGACGTTAACCAGGCAGATGGCACAGGAACGATAACCATTACGGACCTTGTCACATTGGCTAATTTTATTGCTGGTAATATCAAATCGCTACCGGTTGGTCAAAGCTCGGCCTTCAATCCTGTAGACATGAATTCGAAGTTGTCTAATAGATCCTGGCCGTCGGCTCCAGCATTTGGTTTCTCATCGAAGAGACTTGATGATTGTTCGGTCGATCCAGCTGTGAAAAAGTGGCTTGAAGTACATTTCCAAGGCGTTTAGGGGATTGGATGGTGGCTGGTCTTCTAGACGTTAAGTGGTAACCGCCAACATCTCCTCTGAATTATTGGGCGGACGAAGACCATCTGTTCGATTTGCGAAGTAGCGCTCTGCAAGCGTCTGTGCCGATATATGCTGCACATCCTTAAAACCCGCATCGCGGGCCAGCGCCAACATCTCTGCCGGGGTGAAGAAGCTGATGAAAGGTGTCCCTGCGGATCGAGTTCGAGGTGCAGCGCCCGCCACAACGCGATGGACAACCTCGTAAGTTATCTCGCGCGCTCAGCCGCACGTCCGAGTTGAACGGCCAATCTGTGCCCGAATTATGCCGGGCGCTTGAGCCGGCCAACATTGAGCAGGATAGTTAGTGAGCCATTTCTGCGCAGTTTTGGAATTGTGGTTCAGGTTCGCGAGGGCTTACCTTTCCTTTGAAAATAGGTAACAGACGCTTCCCGGTCCAGAGATAGTACAAAGTCCCGTCCGTGCTTTCAGCGTCGTCAATAATTACCAACCGACTATCGGCCTTCACTTTTATGAGACCCTGCGCCGAGCTTGCCATAAAAGGAGTGACATAAGAGCGCCCGTTCGTCAAATCGACGATCCCCAATCTGATGCAGGTACCGCAACCCCAATGCCCCAATGAGTAGTGACCAGCGAAGAGTTGTCCCTCGCGCAAAGTCTTCCGCAGCATTGTGCGGTAGCAAGCCGTGTAAGGCGTGCTGTGAAGTTGAATTTTGACTGACCTGCGGACCTGAATAACGCGGGACGGGTAATCCGTGAATTGCGGTGTATACTGCTGAGCAAATGTGCTTGAGCCGCAGATCAATATGCACGCAATTAGGATGTGAAAAACGTATTGCATAACTCTGTACTCGACCCTCGAACGCCGCGCATCCGAGGCACGAACCGAATAAGAGATTAATGTTGCGGTGATTTTAGCAAAATAGACTCGGATGAGATCAGAGCATTTGTCTCGGATTTTCTTAGTTTGTTGAAAATTAAGAAGTGCGGAAATAGGAGAGCTAAGGATCTGAATGACCTAGACCACTTGCCACGAAACGACACTAGCAGAACTGAAAATTGACAAAGGGCGAGTGATTGTGAACTCGCCCTTCCTGCCAAATTGCAGTTAAACAAACAACGGAGCCAAAACCAACGTGATCGTCGCCAGCAGTTTGATCAACACGTGCAGTGATGGACCTGCGGTGTCCTTGAACGGATCGCCGACCGTGTCACCGACGACTGCGGCTTTGTGAGCCTCGCTTCTCTTACCGCCGTACTGACCCATCTCGATATATTTCTTGGCGTTGTCCCAGGCGCCGCCACCATTGTTCAGGAACAAAGCGACCAGAATACCCACGATCGTTCCGACCATCAGGAAACCTGCCACTACTTCCGCGCCGCTGGCGCCGTCCCGAGGGCTGCCGTTGGCGACGTAGATCATTTTGAAAACGACTCCTACGATAATCGGTGATACTACTACCAGCAGGCCCGGCAGAACCATCTGTCGCAAGGCCCCGCGAGTAACAATGTCCACCGTGCGACCGTAATTCGGTTCTTCTGTTCCCTTCAGAATTCCGGGCTTCTCTTTGAACTGCGCTCTGACGTCGTTAATCACGTAATAAGCCGCGCGTCCCACTGCCTTAATGGCCAGCGCACTGAACAGGAACACCAGCATCGCACCCAGCAAACCTCCGATGAATACTTCGGGTTTACCAAGGTTAATGACTGATTCATTTCCCACAAATATGTTAAGGCGCGGAGCGTAGTTGCGAATTTCATCAAGATAAGCTGAAAACAACAGGAAGGCAGCCAGCGCCGCAGAACCGACCGCATAGCCTTTTGTCAAAGCCTTCGTGGTGTTACCGACGGCATCCAAGCGATCGGTCTTGACGCGAATCTCTTCAGGTTGCTGGCTCATCTCGACGATACCGCCGGCGTTGTCAGTGATAGGGCCAAAGGTGTCCATTGCCAGAATGTATGCTGCGGTACCCAGCATACCCATTGTCGCGACCGCTGTTCCGAATAATCCAGCACCCTGCAATCCAGAGCTAGCTCCCAGATAGTAGGACGAAATAATCGCCGCCGAGATCACCAGAATCGGATATGCGGTGCATTCGAAACCAACCGCGATTCCAGCGATGATATTGGTCGCCGGTCCGGTTTGCGAAGCTTCGGCGATTGATTTCACCGGCCGGTACTTGTATTCGGTGTAGTACTGAGTGATGTACACGAAAGCGACCGAGGTGGCTACGCCTATTAAACCGCAAAAGAAGAAGTGCAGCCACGCATAATGAGAGCGCGTGTCATTAGTTTGAAGTAACCAGTATGAGGCGCCAAAGAATCCAATCGAAGCCAACACAGCGGTGACATAATACCCGCGATTGAGAGCCGCCATTGGGTCTTTGTCTTCATCCGTGCGAACAATCATGATTCCGATGATCGATGCCAGCAGACCGAACGCACGAGCAACCAGCGGGAACAGCAACACGCCCAATAACTGGGTCGGCGTAAAAGCGCCAGGGTTAGCGGCAAACAAGCCGCCCGCCAGAATCATCGCACCTATGTTTTCCGCTGCCGTCGATTCGAAAAGGTCAGCGCCACGACCGGCACAATCGCCGACGTTGTCGCCGACCAGATCAGCGATCACAGCAGGGTTACGAGGATCGTCTTCAGGGATTCCGGCTTCGACTTTACCGACCAGATCAGCGCCGACGTCGGCTGCTTTCGTATAAATGCCGCCGCCAAGTTGCGCAAACAACGCGACAAACGAAGCGCCGAATGCGTAACCTGCAATCAAAAGCGGGATTTTAGCCGGATCATTAACGATTCCCAGTTGCATGATCAAGCCGAATAGACCGGCAACACCCAGCAACGACAAAGAAACCACGAACAGTCCGGAAACCGCTCCACCTCGCAATGCCGTCTGCAATGCGCCATTTAAACTGGTCATTGCCGCGGACGCAGTTCTGATGTTAGTACGAATCGACACCCACATGCCGATATAGCCTGAACCGACAGAGCAAGCTGCACCTAAAATAAACGACAGAGTGATCCAGAACGCGAGCGTAGTGGTGCTTGTGACCGGATCATTGGCGTTGTGCTGCCGAACGAATCCGTACAGAATGAAAATCAGAGCAGCCAGCGCAATCGCCAGGAAGACTATGGTGGTGTTTTGTCGTCTCAGGAAGGCTTCCGCGCCTTGTTTGATGGCGTCGGAGATTTTGCGCATTTCTGCCGTTCCCGTCCCTCGCTTAAGCACCCACGAGATCAGGTATCCGGCAAAGGCGAGAGCCAGCACGCTGATGCCCAGTATCAACCCTAAAATCATTTTGTTTCTTTCCTCATAAGCTTTTGTATTGTTTTGATTAATGGCAAACTTCTGGCCGGTTAAATCAAGCGAGATACTATATGGATTTGAGCGCTCTGGCGCAACACAAATTCGGCGGACGCAGTACAAATAGCGTAAATTCGCTGGGAGATTCCGAATTTGACGACGATTGCACCTTATCGAACTGAATTGCCAGGGGTCAAGTCAGAATTCTTTCAGTTTGAAAGCCTTTCGCATTTACATCAGCCGGGTCCGGACCATATTGATTAGGACCGTTTGTCCCTTCCAGGAAACCGTTCTCAACCAGCGCCCAAATCCCTCCTATAAACGGTACCAATGGTATCAGGACCCACCATCCAGACTTGTCGCGGTCGTGCCATCTCTTCACCTGAACGGCCAATCCTATCCAAACAGCCAGCGGAAACCAGATTAAACAAACGACCACTAGCGCTACTGTCGGTGGTTTGTTATTGGCCGTCAGGTCCATTAAAGTGGAAATCATTCTCAGGTTCAACGCCATCATCGCGAAGTAGAAAATCCAAAAAGTCGAGCGGCGCACTCGACCATTAAATGCGAAAAGTGCGTGCGCCGCTGTCGTACCCTCAACAGATGTCAGTCTGAGATTGAAAATAAAAGCGATTAATGCGCCATCGCTGAGCGTATAGAGAAGCTGGGTAATAGGATTGACTGCCTCGAAAAAATTGGACTGACTATTCAGAAGCATGATTTTGAGCTGAGTGAGGGTCTCGGGTATGTAATAAAACATCTGACCCACGACAGTTAATAGCATCGAGACTATCAGCCATCCTCTACCTTTTACGGTTCGTGTGGAGATCAGGATTACGATTCCCACGCAATAGAGGATTACTACCCCAAGGTAACCGAACTGGAGTCTCAAGATCGAGTTCAACGGTTCCATAGCGAAGCCCTCCTGAATACCGTCGGATCGTGATCCTACTTAGCTTAATATTGTGTGGCCCGAGGTGAAATCCGCCAGCTAGCCGAACGTTCTTTATCTGGTCGCCAGCTTGCTGTGACGGCTGCCATAGGTGAAAAACAGAACCAAACCTATGGCCAACCACACCAAAAACCGCATCCAATTCGTCCATCCCAATTGCGTCATCAAATAACCGCAAGTCATCAGTCCCAGCACCGGAATCAAGGATAGTCTCTTAATCATGCAGATCACGACGACTACAACCGAAATCGGGATGAATATCAACAGTGGAATATTCTCTTTGAAGTCCTTCCAGGGAGCATGAAAATCGAAGACGCTCTTAACTCCGTCTCGCATGAAATACCACAGCGCCAGCCAGATCAGCACAAAGATGATCGGAGCGAGAAATCTGGAATCAATTCGCGGAGTGCGGAATTTGCGCTCTACGTTAGGGCTGGTCTTATCCAAGATCAACACGCCTCCGCACACCAGCACAAAGGCGAAGAGAGTGCCGATACTGGTCAGGTCAGTCACTTCTGTCAGGTTCATAAACAGCGAAGGTATCGCCACAACCAGTCCGGTGACAATAGTCGAAAACCAGGGAGTCTTATATCGCGGATGAATCGACGAAAAGATCGGCGGCAACAATCCGTCGCGGCTCATCGACATCCATATTCTTGGCTGACCCAGCTGGAATACAAGCAGCACTGCAGCCATCGCGATAACAGCTCCAATTGCGATGATGCCCTGGATCCAGTGAACGTTCGCGCCCTCCGGCCCGAAGATAAATGCCATCGGGTCACCCACCGCCAGTTTCTTGTATTCGACCATTCCCGTCATAACGAACGAAATGGCGACGTAAAGTACCGTGCACACAATCAACGATGCCATCATGCCTCGCGGAAGATCCCTCTGCGGGTTTCTGCACTCCTCGGCAGTAGTAGATATCGCGTCAAAGCCAATATAGGCAAAGAAGACGGCGGAGACGCCTTTCAGCACACCTCCAATGCCATTGGGAGCGAACGGACTCCAGTTTTGAACATGGATGTAACGCGCGCCGACAATTATGACCAGTACAATGATCCCAAGTTTCAGATAGACCATTGCGTTCGAGGCCCGTTTCGATTCCTTGATTCCAATGTATACCAGCAGTGTGATTACGAACGTGATAGCCAGAGCTGGCAGATTGCAGTAGAGGTGAATGCCAAACAAGCTTGGCGATTTCAGAACCGCCAGGTAATTGGAAATGTCCGCCTTGCTGAAGTTCTGCAACTGGGCAATCTGATCCAAAGGCATGTTTTGTTGCACATAAGGCAGGACCTTATCGTAAGCGGCATGCGCCGAGCGGAAATCTGTCGTCAGGTATTCGGGAATATTGATACCGTAACCCTGCAGAAATGTCGTGAAATAGCCGCTCCACGAAATGGCGACTGCGATATTGCCGATGGCATATTCCATCAACAAATCCCATCCTATTATCCACGCGATTAACTCGCCAAAGCTGACATACGCATATGTGTAAGCCGAACCTGCCACGGGAATCATCGATGCAAACTCTGCATAGCAGAAGGCGGCAAATCCGCAGGCAATCGCCGTGAAGACAAAGAGCATGCTTACGGCCGGTCCGCCATCCGCGGCCGCATTGCCAATGGTCGAAAAGATACCTGCGCCGATGATCGCCGCAACACCGAGCAGCGTTAAATCCATCACTCCAAGGTTTCGCCTCAGCCCAACGCCGTGACCTTCTTCATCGTGAAGCCCGGCGGCCGCATCCGCCTGAATTTGCGTGATTGATTTAGTGCGAAACAGGGACGAGAATTTTGAAGGACTCCCCATTGGTTGATTGCTCCCTTTGTAAGCTGCTCTAGACATAGCTGCACCAATAATCCACTAATTGCTGAATCAGAGTCTCATACGCAGAACACACTCTTTTGGATTGTTTACGACCAGCCCGGAGTTGAATGTCACACGTCAAAGACTTGAAAAAATGATGCTAAAGCAAGCGGCAATGAAGACGCAAGTTAAATAAACTTCGATCAGCAGGAAATACGACGTTAACTGAAATCGGGGATCACGTTCGGTTAGATCTATTTGTGACTCACCATCTTGAATTTATGGGCAAAGCTTCCGACTGTTGCAACCAACTCTGATGGCTCGACCGGTTTACTTAAATGAGCTTGATAACCGGCCCTTAGTAACTGTTTCCTATCCTTCTCACCGGCGTATGCTGTTACGGCTATGGCCGGAACCTGCGCTGCGTAATTATCATCGAGCTGTCGAACTTTCCTTATCAGTGAATAACCGTCTTCATCCGGCATACCGATATCGCTGACCAGAACGTCAGGAGGTGAGCTCTTGATTACCCTCAGGGCATCAGCGACCGAACTTACCGTCTCCACCTGCGCTCCCTGACTCTCCAAAACGATGCCGATCAATTCGCGCGCGTCTTTCAGGTCATCAACCACCAAAACTCTTACACCGGTCAGGTCGTACGATTCCTCAGTTTCCGGCGCGGAATCTCTGACTGTTGCGTTGTTTTGATTGATAGTCTCTGATTCAACTGCCATTATGGGCAGCAGGACCGTGAACTCTGCGCCTTTGCCGGGGCCCTCGCTGTGCGCCATAACTCGGCCGCCGTGCAGCTCAACCAGATGCCGCACAATTGCCAGTCCAAGCCCGAGACCGCCGTGCGAGCGCGTGCTGGTTCCATCGGCCTGAGTAAATCTGTCGAAAACAAACGGCAGAAAATCGAGATTGATACCAACTCCCGTGTCCTTGACGGTGAATTTGATCTGTGAATCGGTGCGCTCCGAGCTCAGGCTGACCTTTCCGCCTTTTGGCGTAAATTTGATAGCGTTCGATAACAGATTCCAGACTATTTGCTGCAGCCGATTTTGATCGCCTTTAACCAGAGCACCTTCTGCATCGAGGTTTACGTCCAGTTTTATCTCCTTGGCTTCAGCGGCAGGCCGAACAGTCTCCAGCGCAGCAAAAATGGCAGAATTGAAATCAACCGGTTTTTGATCCAGGCGCAGTTTGCCCGTGATAATCCGTGAAACATCCAGAAGATCATTGATGAGCTGTGACTGTGATTTCGCATTGCGCTCAATTATCTCCAGCGCCTCCGCCGCTTTTTCGCCTTGCAGCCGACCTCTTCGAAGCAGCGCCGTCCACCCCAGAATCGCAGAAAGAGGTGTCCGCAGTTCGTGCGAAACAGTCGCTAAAAACTCGTCCTTGAGACGATTGGCTTCCGACAGCTCTGCCGCTCGTTGTTTTAACGATTCTTCCAGCTCCTGGCGTTTTATCAGTTGATCCCGGATTTCGTATTGACGGCGACGAGCTCGCAATGCGGCTTGCGTAGCGCTTATCAACGTGAAAATACCGGTTGGCCGCTCAATCATCATCGCGTTTGCTATGCGACTGAGTGTTTCCAGCGGGCTGGCCTCCTTGGGTCGTTTCCCGCCTGAACTGGTAAGAATAATAAGCGGAAAATCCGACCACGCAGGTTGTTGACCGATGGCATTGATCAAACACTCGACGGCGGGAACGGTCAGAGACTCAACGGTGATTAGCGCAGCCCCAGCACCCTTTAGCATGTAATCGCAAAGCTCTTCCATATCAGCACACGGATGCGTATTGAGGTTTGCCTCGTTTAGGGCTTTGCCGGTTATCTCAGCATCGCGTCCTACCGGAGCAAGAATCAGGACCGCTTCGTCCAGCGCTTTATCGTGTTCAACGTTGGTCATTGCCTTCCCTGGCTTAAAGATTCCTTGTTTCCCGTGTAGGTTGGAACCCCAGTAAGAACGCCGTGAAATTCTGTCAGCGGTTTACCAATCTTTATTCCGTCGCTCGACATACTAAGCTCGCGGATTGTGGTCTCGTGGGGACCAACACGTCTCTTAACAATAGATATGGCTTTGCGAATTCTGCCCTCCGCTTCGAAATGGCGAAGCAGCATTACAGTATCTGCCAGGTAACTGACATCAACTGGTGACGCCATCTGGCTTCCCATTAATCCGAATTGAGCCAGAACAATCAAAGTTATGACTCCTTTTTGATTAAGATACGTCAGCAATTCGTGCATCTGCGGGATCAAAAAACTAGCCTCGGGCATCGCCTGAAGATAGCCATTCAAAGTGTCGATCACCACGACTTGCACATCATCATCTTCCACGGCTCTGCATAGAACGTGAGAAAATTCCCCCGGCGAAAGTTCTGCAGGATCGACCTGGCGGATTAACAGTCTTCCTGCATCGATTTGTTTGGTTAGATCAAGTCCCAGACCTGCCCCACGCGTGTGATAACTGGACAGTCCTTCGTCAAAGAGATAGGCCGCGGCTCGATAACCGCGCTCTGCGGCCGATACAGCGACATTCAATGTGATAGATGATTTTCCAGAGCCAGCCGGTCCCATCACCAGAGTGCTGGTTCCCTTTTTCAGCCCACCACCAAGCAGGTTATCTAATTCCGGCAGTCCAGTGGAAAGTACCTCTTCAGAAACCGGCTGCCGGTAATCGGCCGCGATTAAACGAGGGTAAACTTTCACTCCGCCGGTTTCAATATTGAAATCATGAAATCCCCCGCGGAATTTGCTCGCGCGCAATTTAGTAAGGCGAAGACGCCGGCGATCATTGCCATATTGGATAGACACACTCTCAAGCGATAAAACGCCGTGTGCGATGCTGTGAAGGTGAAGATCGTTTTGACTCGAGGTTCTGTCATCCAGCAGCAGCACAGTACACTGGCGTCCGGCGAAATACTGCTTCAGCCCCAAAATCTGTCGTCGATAGCGGAGCGGCTCGCGCGCAAGCAACCGCATTTCAGATAGTGAGTCAAACGCCACTCTTGTCGGCTTGCTTCTTTCAACCGCTTCAAGAACCGCTTTCGTTGTGTCGCCCAGCTCAACTTCTGACGGGTGAAAGATTGTGTATTGTTCTTCTGGTTTGACAAACTCTTCCGTCGGCCCTAATTCAAAAATATCCAGGCCTTCCGCCGACCAGCCGTGAGAACGAACGACCGACTCCAGCTCCTCTCGGGTTTCGGACAATGAAACATACAAAACCGATTCGCCGAGACGAATACCCTCAAGAAGAAACTGCAGAGCTATTGTTGTTTTACCCGTGCCCGGGTCACCATCAATAAGATAAAGCCGGTTCGCCGGAAATCCACCACCGAGGATTTCGTCCAGACCTTCTATTCCGGTGGACAGTCTTGGGCTGGGATCCGTTGTGTGAACGGAGGCAGTGCCATTACTCATCTGAATAAATGTACCTGTTTTTGGTTTTTACTGGGGTTAAGTATCTGACTCAATTAATAACATAAAGTTTCGAAACTGTCATTACCAAACGCCGTGGCCCTTTGAGCAATGTCTTTCGCGTTTCACGATTATTGATTCAAAGCAGGATAGCTATAAAACGGATCGACAAACTGAAACAAAAAAGGGGTTACCGTGAAAAGTTCACGATAACCCGTCAAGAGCCGTTGTTGTTTGTGTCTATCTTCTTCGTCTCGTTGTAACGACCGGTCGGCGGCCGTAGTGGCGCACAACGCTGACGCTTCTGGATCGCGAAACGCTGCTCGGGCCGGGAACGTAGACGGTCTTTGCCGCAACGGGAATGTTTAGCACCGCGCCTGGATTAATTTGGTCGCCGTTTATCTGGTTCGCCGAACGGAGATCTTCAACCCTTACCTGATAAGCCGTGGCAACGTCGTTGAGGCTTTCACCCTGGAAAGAGCGATGAACACGCCAGGCAACTCGCTTGTCGACCGGCACCTGCTGCAGCGCCGCCATTGTCTGAGTACCTGATCCGCTAGGAACATATACCTTCTGCGCCAGCGATGGTGAGGTGGTCTGGTTTGAGAACTGTGGATTCAGCGACTGGATCTGGTCCAATGATGTTCCGGCGCAATCAGCAACTAACTGCAGGCTGACCTGACCGTTAACGTCTATCGCGTCGTATTTCAATGCCGGATCAAAATTCACGTTGAATCCGTATGCCTGGTAATCTTTCGCAACTGTGATGATCGCAAGTATGATCGGCACGTAGTTTCTGGTTTCGTTCGGAAGCAATCCTTTTGAATTGAGCTCCCAGAAATCGGGACGACCGTTTGCAACAATTGCTCGCATTACGCGGTTTTCGCCGGAATTGTATGCTGCCATTGCCAATGGCCAATCGTTGAACAGATAGTACAGGTCTCTGAGGTATTGGGCTGATGCTTCCGTCGAGCGGACGGGATCGCTTCGCTCGTCGATATACTGGTTCTCGTTCAAGCCGTAATCTGTACCCGTGTCCGGCATGAACTGCCACAGGCCGCGAGCTTTGACTCGTGAATCGATCTTTGGAAGCCAGGTGCTTTCAGCCTGCGCCAGGAAAACCATATCTGTCGGCAGTCCTTCGCGAGCAAATGTCTCTTTCGCAACCTGCAGATATTTTCCCGAACGCCCAAGAGCAGTCTGCATTGTCATCCTGCCGCGACCGGTTGCAGTAAAAAACGTAACCCAGTTTTCGATAGTCGGGTTCATTTCGAATTTCAAATCACCGGCGGCAAGCGACGCTGTTTCGTTCGATTCGGATTTGTCCTGCGAATCTTCTTTTTTCTCTTCTGTAACCGACTTAGGTGCGACTGCTGGACGACCTTCAGAGATCCGGTCCATCAAACCCTGATAGTATGCTTTCAATTCAGGGCTGGAACTTTGTGCGGCTCCGTCAGCCAGCGTATCAATAGCGACTTGGAAACTGTGGTGCTTTCGGGTAAACAGCGGCAGTTTGGTTACTGGTTCCGAGGCTGCTGGTGAACTAAATCCAGCCATGCTCATTGAATTTACATTGGAAAACATTGCCAATGATTTTCCAGTGGGGAAAACGAGTGCCCAGACTCCTGCGATTAAAAGAATCACGGCCTGGATATAAATATCTTTCGAAATTCGTTTGGAAAGTACACGCGCAGATAGAGATATCTTCATTAGGGTCAACAACAACTCCCGTATTTTGTTAGCTTTAGGTTTGTCAGTGTGAACTGAAACGGTAACGGCAGGACTATCTTTTATTCGTGTCTGTTATGGTTGAGAGCCACGACCGCTAACTAAACCCAGCATTTTATTTTGATGTATCGGCAAACTTTATCGAATTCAGTCCGTGCAGCAAGGTAATAAATCAGTAAGTTTTGCAATTTTGTGTTGCGGCGCCTGATTTATGTGCTGTAGCGCGACTGACCCGCGAAGCCTTTTTCAAAAGGCAACAGAGAGTTTGATGCGGATATCACTGTCGCGTTGTATCGACCGTCACAGTATAAATCCTCAGAGTGCTGTATAAATAAAATTGCATCGCTGGTGATGTCGCAAGATTGGTGTTGTGGCAACGATTAAAGAATCGGTCCGAGGTTTGACTTGGCAGATTAAGGGATTTATTCTGGTGGGTGCATTTCACAATGATTCAGAATGCATAAGCCGATACGAAGGCTTAAGAGATCATAACGCCCCGGCGCGCTATCGTGGCCGGTGGTGCAAGATAAGGCGTTTTATCACGGTGACTTCATCTAGCGATTTCGTTATTTTATCGGAGGAAATACCCTGGAAATGGAAACTATAAGTGCGGTTGAAAATCAACGAAACATCGAGCCCGAGCTCGTAGACGTTGAGACCGTCACCATCCGATTCGCCGGCGATTCCGGCGACGGTATGCAGTTGACGGGAACTCAGTTTACGAATACGACCGCGGTCGTGGGCAACGATATCAGTACCCTTCCTGACTTCCCTGCAGAAATTCGAGCTCCTGCCGGAAGTCTTCCCGGCGTCAGCGGCTTTCAGCTTAACTTCAGCAGCCACGACATTCGCACACCCGGCGACGAGCCGAACGTGCTGGTGGCAATGAATCCGGCGGCCTTGAAAGTGAATCTGCCTGACCTTGAACCCGGCGGAATCCTGATTGTCAATACAGACGCCTTCATCGAAGGAAATCTGAGCAAGGCCGGATATAAATCGAACCCTCTCGAGGACGGATCGCTGTCAGGTTATCGAACCTTCAAGCTGCCAATCACGACGCTGACAATCGCATCGTTGAAGGACGTCAATCTGCCGCACAAACAACTGGAGCGATGTAAGAACTTTTTCGCGCTCGGTCTGATGTACTGGCTGTATGACCGGCCATTGCAAACATCGTTGAAATGGATCGAATCGAAGTTCAAGACGCCTGAACTGGTCCAGGCAAACGCGACTGCGCTCAAGGCCGGTTTCGCATACGGCGAGAACGCAGAAGTCTTCACTCATCATTATCGAGTAAGAAAAGCAGCCATCGAGCCCGGTAAATATCGTAACATCACCGGCAACGAGGCGACCGCATTGGGATTCGTCGCGGCATCGCAGCTTGCCGGCCGGCCGCTCTATTATGGCAGCTATCCTATTACTCCGGCGTCTGACATTCTTCACGAGCTATCCAGACACAAGAACTTCGGCGTTAAGACGTTTCAGGCTGAAGACGAAATCGCAGCCGTCGCCGCGGCAATCGGCGCAGCATTCGCAGGCGATCTTGGTTTGACCGGTACAAGCGGTCCTGGTCTCGCTCTTAAATCGGAAGCAATCGGTCTGGCCGTAATGACGGAATTGCCGCTGGTGATTGTTGACGTTCAGCGCGGCGGACCGTCGACTGGACTTCCGACAAAGACTGAGCAAGCTGACTTGCTGCAAGCAATGTTTGGCCGCAACAGCGACTGTCCGGTTGCAATCGTTGCTCCGGCGACTCCGGCAGATTGTTTCTTTATGGCGGTCGAAGCATTCCGCATCGCAACCAAGCATATGCTTCCGGTTATCTACCTTTCTGACGGTTATCTGGCCAACGGCGCCGAGCCGTGGAAACTGCCGAAGTTAGAGGATCTGCCGAAATTCGAAGTCAAGTTCGCCAGTGATCCGAACGGCTTCTATCCCTACAAACGTGATCCGGAAACTTTGTCCAGACCCTGGGCAATTCCAGGAACAGCTGGACTCGAGCACCGCATTGGCGGAATTGAGAAAGAAGATATCACCGGTAACGTCTCGTACGATCCCGAAAACCACATGCACATGGTTCTGACTCGTGCAGAGAAGGTTGCGAGAATCGCCAACGACATTCCGGAGCTTGTAGTCAACGGAGCGCCCGAAGGCAAACTGCTGGTCGTCGGATGGGGCAGCACGTACGGTTCTATCACTTCTGCGGTGGAGAGCATGCAAGCCAAAGGTCGCAGCGTCTCAAGCATTCATTTGCGTCACCTGAATCCGTTCCCGCGCAATCTGGAAGAGATACTCAGACGATTTGAAAAGGTCGTCGTTCCTGAAATGAATATGGGTCAACTGGCAATGTTACTGCGGGCCAAGTATCTTCTGGACATCGTTTCGTTCCCGAAGGTCAAAGGCAAGCCGTTCAAGATATCAGAGCTGGTCAAGAAATTCGAGGAGTTATTAGGCTAAAGGAATTACTATGAGCACAAACGGTAAAACAATAAATGGCAATGGTGGCAACGGTCATGGAAATGGCCACTCTGATGTTCCCGCCCAGGTAGTTCAGCTTTCGCGAAAGGATTTCATCTCGGATCAGGAAGTCCGATGGTGTCCTGGCTGCGGTGACTATGCGATTCTGGCTCAGGTACAAAAAATCATGCCTGATCTGGGCGTTCCGAAAGAAAATATTGTGTTCGTTTCCGGAATCGGCTGTTCCAGTCGTTTCCCGTATTACATGAACACGTACGGATTTCACAGCATTCACGGACGCGCTCCGGCGATTGCAACGGGTGTTAAGACCGCGAATCCCAAGCTCTCCGTTTGGGTCATCACGGGCGATGGCGACGCGCTGAGCATCGGCGGCAACCACTTTATTCACGCAATCCGTCGCAATCTGGATATCAAAATCATTCTGTTCAACAACAGAATCTATGGATTGACTAAAGGTCAGTACTCGCCGACATCGGAATTCGGCAAGAAGACGAAGTCAACTCCGATGGGATCGATCGATTATCCGTTGCATCCCATCTCAGTCGCGCTGGCTGCGGAAGCAACATTCTGTGCCCGTTCGAACGACATCGATCCAAAGCACCTTGCAGCCACAGTCGAAGCGGCCGCAAAACACAAGGGCATTGCATTCGTCGAAGTATTCCAGAACTGCAATATCTTTAACGATGGTGCGTTCAAGTATTTCAACGAGCGCGATGTTCGCAGCGACCGAATGATCTACCTGGAGCATGGCAAACCGATGGTCTTCGGCAAGAACCTTGATAAAGGTATCAAGCTGAACGGCCTGAAGCTGGAAGTTGTGCAACTCGGTAACGGCGTCACGAAAGACGACCTGCTGGTTCACGACGAGACTGATACAGACCCGACTCGGGCATTCCTGCTCTCACGAATGGAGTATCCGGATTTCCCGATCCCGGTGGGTGTTTTCAGATCGGTTCAACGACCGACTTACGAAGATCTTTTAGAGGGTCAGGTCGAAGGCGCCATAGCCAAATCCGGCCCGGGCGATCTGATGAAGTTGATCAATTCAGGCGATACCTGGACGATTAATTAAATTCCAACACTGTAGGGGCAGGGCTCGTCCCTGCCCGGATCGTGCGAAGCACGATGAAATGCTTGGTAAATGATCGTTTAATTGCCTTTCGGCAATCCGGGCAGGGACGAGCCCTGCCCCTACATTTCTTCCAAATCTCTTAGAAAGTAGAAATGATCGACGGGACCCTGGCCGTGGCCGATATCCAGTGAGTTCCTAATCGCCTCCGTAACATATCTCTTTGCGGCGGCGACGGCTTCCTTCAAATCCATTCCCTTCGCCAGATTCGCTGCGATTGCCGATGAATATGTGCAGCCCGTTCCGTGTGTGTTTTTTGTTAAGATTCGTTCGCCTTCAAATAAGGTAAAATCGGTTCCATCGAAAAGAATATCAATCGGATCGCCAATCAAATGTCCGCCTTTGACCAATACCGCCGCACATCCGGTTTTGATTATTTCTTTAGCTGCCTGTTTGACAGAATCGACATCCCGAATTCGAATTCCCGTCAGCGATTCAGCCTCTTGAATGTTCGGCGTCACCACGGCCGCTAGCGGGAAAAGCTGCCTTTGCAAAGACTCAACAGCATCATCGTTAAGCAGACTGAAGCCACTGGTAGATACCATCACCGGATCGACCACAAGAGCGCGACAGCCCATCGCCATCAATTTTGATGCAACGCATAAAACAATCTCTTTTGATGACAGCATTCCGGTCTTGATTGCAACTATGTCGAAATCAGAAAAAACCGCATTCAGTTGCGCCTCGATTATTTTGATCGGCAAGTCATGCGTAGTGATCACCTGCATCGTATTTTGAGCAGTAATCGATGTGATGACAGAGAGACCGTACGCTCCATTCGCCTGCAGAGCTTTCAGGTCGGCCTGAATTCCAGCGCCTCCACCTGAGTCAGAGCCGGCAATGGTTAATACTTGAGGAATAGCCATAGTAATCGTAGCGCAAGCTGCCAGCTTGCGTCCGTTATAATACCCGAATTCCTTTTGAACGCACACTTTCGAAACGGCGCAAGCGGTGCTGCTTGCGCTACACCACAGTTGACACGCAATTACAGCCAGTAGACAATATTCGTCTTCAATTTTTGTGAACTCTCTACCAAACCGGTTTTGATCGAGCGAGGAGCATCTATGAAACGCGTATTGGCATCCATCCTGTTCAGCTTGGTTTTCTGTCTCACGGCATCTTCACAAGCACAGAAACATGTGGTCACAGTGGACGATCTTCTAAACATAGTCGGCGTCAGTAACCCGGAGATTTCTCCCGACGGCAAATGGATTCTCTATACGCGCTCGGATCTGGATTGGAAGAGCAATAAACGGGTTAACAACCTTTGGATGGTCTCGACCGAAACGAAAGACGCTTTTCAATTCACCAGCGGCGAACCGGCCGCACAACCTGCGTGGTCGCCTGATGGCAAGTCGATAGCGTTTATTTCTGCTCGCGAAAAAGACAGCAGGGATCGGTTGATATATGTGATCCGCACCACTGGCGGCGAAGCCGTAAAGTTGTTCGATCACAAAGACGGAGTCTCTTCTTTCAAATGGTCGCCGGACGGTAAGCGCATCTTCTTCCTCGCTAATGATCCTAAAGACGATGCCGCCAAGAAGGCAGAGAAAGACGGTGACGACAGTATCTTCGTCGATGAAGGCCCGAACGGCCAAAACCGCGGCCAATGGACGAACCTGTGGGTTTACGATCTTGCAGCAAAGAAAGAGCGCCAGATCACAAAAGAGAAAATGATTGTCAGCGGGTATGAGCCCTCGCCCGACGGCTCGCGCATTGTTTTCACTGCTCGCAAAGAAAACATTCGCAACGGCGCTCATTTGAGCGAGGTCAACGTTGTTGATGTAAACAGCGGCGCAGTTTCACAACTGACGAACAATCAAGCACCCGAAAATAACGCTAAATGGTCGCCCGACGGCAAATCGATCTCCTATCTTGCTCCTGACGATAAGACCTATGAATTGTCGAATGGCAAACTCTGGCTCATCGATCCGCAGTCGAAGCAATATCATAAAATTTCCGGTCAATACGAAGGCGGCATTCAGAATTATTTCTGGGCAAAAGATGGAAAGCACATCTATTTCAGCGGCCAGGCACGAACCAATCACGAGTTCTTCGTTTTGGATGTCAGTAATGGAACCGTCGAGCAACTAACGAATAAACCAGGCGTACTGGCGGTAAGTTCTCTTTCGGAAGATCAGACAAAAGGTGCAGCAGTGTACTCGAATCCGCAGCAGCCGTCGGATATTTATCTGGTCGACGTGAAAACAAACGCGCTGACTCAGATGACCGACGTCAATCCACAGGTGAAGAATTGGGCTCTTGCGCAAAGCGAAGTTGTAAAATGGAAGAGCACAGACGGACTTGAAGTTGAAGGAATCCTGCATTACCCGACTGGCTATCAGCCTGGCAAAAAGGTTCCTTTGATCCTGAATGTTCACGGCGGTCCGGCTGGTGTGTTCAGTTATGGTTGGAGCGGGCTCTATCACGTTTATGCGGGCCTTGGTTACGCCTCGCTGTCGCCGAACGTGCGCGGCAGTTCCGGATACGACGACAAACTGTTGCGCGGCAATATGCACGATCTTGGTGGCGGAGATTTCCAGGACCTGATGACCGGAGTCGATTACCTGATCCAGCGCGGCATCGCCGATCCTGATCATATGGGAGTGAAAGGCTGGAGTTACGGCGGCATCCTTTCCGGTTGGACGATTACGCATACCGACAGATTTAAGGCCGCATCGGTCGGAGCTATGGTGACCGACTGGGCTTCGGAATATGCGATGGGCTTCAACCACGATATCAGGTTGTGGTACATCGGCGGCACTCCGTGGGATAATCCCGAAGGCTACAAGAAAGAATCTTCTTACAGTTATATCGACAAGGTGAAGACACCGACGATTATCTTGCACGGCGAATCGGACACAACCGACACAATCGGTCAGAGCATGATGTTCTATCAAGGCTTGAAAGACCGAGGCGTGCCCGTGCGATTCATACGGTTCCCTCGCGAGCCGCACGGATTTCTCGAACCGCATCATCAGCGAATTCGCGACACCGAAGAGATCGCCTGGATGCAGAAATACGTGATGGGCGTCGATTGGTCCAGCCCGCCTCCAAGCGATAAGAAAGATGATAAGAAAGCTGAAAGTGGGACCAAAGATTCGAAATAGAATGCGTCAGCATTACGTATCGGGGCATACGATCTGTTAGTCCGAGTTTTGATATGAGCTCGAAACTAGAAGCGACGATCGAAGACCTCTATTATGTTCCTGAAAACGGCAAAGCTGAAATTGTCGATGGGAAACTTGTATTCTTTCCGCCTTTGGGAGCATGGCCGAACAGGGCGAGCGGTACGATCTACGTTAGCCTGCGTAATCATGAGCGTAATATAATCACTGGTCGTGCTTACATAGGAACTGCGGCATTCATTGTTCATCTGCCCAATCGCAAATCGTTTAGCCCTGATGTCTCCTTCTACATCGGTCCCTTCAGCGGTATGAAGTTTCTTCAGGGAGCGCCTATCTTTGCCGTCGAAGTTCGCAGTGAAGGCGATTACGGTTCGGCCGCGGAACGAAAAATCAGGCAAAAGATCAACGACTATTTTGCGGCCGGAACAAAAGTCGTTCGGGATGTCGATTTGCTTTCGTACGATATCGTCAAAGTGTATCGCGCTGACGATCCTGACAACCCAACGATTTATCGGCGCGACGATATTGCGGAGGCTGAGCCAGCCGTTCCCGGTTGGCGAATTCCTGTTGCTGAATTGTTTGCTTAAAACGACTTTCATAATTGAACCCACACTTCATTCGTCTATGATTGTCGCTACCCTCACTGAAATTTCGAAGCCATGCTTGACCGCACCGCGGGTGGTCGGCTATCCTTTTTGGTTTGGTTTTACTCACAATATCTGACCTATAGTGTCTAAGGAGTGTTT
>Ga0070741_10005349_pt1 | contig 28624 bp, 23 predicted proteins | sample Coa_R1_4_FD_66440 | JGI IMG/M metagenome (GOLD analysis project Ga0070741, IMG submission 66440) | Surface soil microbial communities from Centralia Pennsylvania, which are recovering from an underground coalmine fire - Coalmine... | ecosystem: Environmental > Terrestrial > Soil > Unclassified ... | reverse complement strand
TTGCGCCTGACTCCGATGTTCGAGGATGAATTAGTTTTGGTCATGGCGCCGGAACACCGGTTGGCGGGCCTTGCCCATGTACGACCGCGAGATCTTGCGGAGGAGACCATCCTCAACTACTCCCCCAAGGAAGAGAGCACACTCATTAATAAAGTGCTGCTTCCCGCAGGCGTATCTCCCAAACGGGTGCTCGAATTACCCCTGACGGAAGCCATCGTGGAGATGGCGGCGGCGGGAACAGGGGTCGCGTTACTGGCCCGTTGGGCGGTCGCGCCTGATGTAGAGCGAGGGCGGGTCGTCACGCGTCCTATCACTAGCCGCGGATTTCACCGCAAATGGTGGTGCGTGACGCTGAAGACGCAATCAGTTCCCTCGCATTTGGAAGAGTTCATCGAACTGCTGCAGAATTTTCGACCGAAGCAACTGAAATGCGCGTGAACGCAGGGATACACCTACGCCTGCGACGTGAGGGCTACTTCAGCTCTCGCTGCCAATGTTGTTCCATCATCTGGAACAAATGGGTTCGCGCGCTCGGTCCCGCGATGCCGTGCGTCTTGTTGGGATACAGCATGAGCCGGAACTGCTGGTCTGCCTGAATAAAAGCCTGGATCATCTGAATGCTGTTCTGAAAGTGCACGTTATCATCACTGGTGCCGTGCACCATGAGAAGCGATCCATGGAGCTTGCCCGCGGCCTTCAGGAGCGACGAATCGGTGTAGGCTTTCGCGTTCGACTTGGGCAAGCCCATTATCCGCTCGGTATAGATCGAGTCGTAGTTGTGCCAGTCGGTCACCGGTGCAACCGAGACTCCGGCTTTGAAAACATCCGAGTGGGTCATGCCATACAGAGTCATCGAACCGCCATTGCTCCAGCCCCACACGCCAACGCGGCTCCTATCCAACTGCGGATATTGGCCCAGCAAATCGTCCAGTGATCTCAGTTGGTCTTTGAGTTCAATCGCGCCAAATTGCCCCTTGATGGCCGCGCTGAACTTTTGCCCGCGATTGGGCGTTCCCCGGTTGTCGACAGAAAAAATGGCGAAGCCCTCGCGCGCCAGGATCTCGTAATAAAGTCCCGTCGGACCTGCCCACTCATTCTTCACCAGCTGCGCCGCCGGGCCACCATAGACGCTCACAATCAGCGGAATCTTGCTTCCCGGGGCTGCGTCCCGCGGCATCAGCAATTGCCCGTAAAGTGTGCTCCCGTCTTCGGCTTTGAATTCCATGTATTTCCATGGAGCCAAGTGATAATTCTCGACTCCGCGCGACTCCCAGATTGGCTTGCATCCAGCAATCCCGCACACCTCAACCTGGGGGGGATTCGCGGCATTGGAGTACGTCTCTACGTAGCGCTTGCCATTGCTGGAAAAATTCACGGCGTAGGTCCCGTCGTCGCGCGTTACGCGTGCCAGGTTTGAACCGTCCAGCTTCACCGCGTAAAGCTGAACCTGCCGCGGATCGCCTTTATTGCAAGTAAAGAAAACCGTGCCGCTGTCTTCATCCAGCCCTTCGACCTGCAGCACTTCGTAGTCGCCCCGCTCGAGCTGGCGGTCCAACTGGGCTTCGTCGCCCAGCGGATCCTGCTTGGAAAAGTGATACAGATACAAATGGGTATGGCCATCGCGCCAACTCGACCAGAGAAACTGATCACCCGATTTGAGAATGCGGAAGTCGTCGTTCACGTTCACCCACGCGTCGGGACTGCGTTCGGTCAGCACCCTGCGTGACTTTCCCGAGTGCGCATCGACAAAATACAAATCCATCTGATCCTGCGCGCGGTTGAGCACCTCCGCCCAGATAATCCCGTCACGAATCCATCCGAATCGCGGAATGTAGATATCGTTGTCTTGGGTCAACGAAAGCCACTTGAGTTTCCCGCCGTCGGCTCCCACCATGCCGAGGCGCACCGTCGGGTTGGGATCGCCCGCTTTTGGGTATTTCTCCTCGTCGACCTTGGGATGGGTTGGCATCCAGTCGGTGATTGGATAGGTAGGAACACGTGTTTCATCCATTTGCAGGAAAACGATCTCCTTGCTGTCCGGAGACCATGCGTAGTTGCTGCGAACATTGAGCTCTTCCGCGTACACCCAGTCCACTTCTCCGTTGAGCAGGTTTTCATCCTTATCGCGGGTCAGAGCGTGTTCACGACCATTGTCAGACAACGGATGCACGAACAGGTTATGTTTTCGCACGTAGGCCAGAAGTTTGCCGTCGGGAGAAAACTTGGGGTCCTGCGCGGGATCTGGAGCGGCACTGAACTGCACGGCTGTGCCGCTCGCCAAGTCGTAATACCATAGCTGCCCCTCGGGCATGAGCAGCAGGTGCTTGCTATCGGGAGCCCACATATATTCCGGAACGTGATATCGCGTGAGGCGTTCTTTTTCACGCTCGTCCGTAATCTTGTCGCGGGATGGCGCCAGTTGCGCCAGTTTTGACTCCGTGACCAGCGCCTTCCTTTCTCCAGTGCCGGCGTCGATGTACCAGAGCTCGCCGTGATCTCCCGAATCGTCGCGCAGCACGTATGATACCCGCGTGTCGTCCGGACTCCACTGCACCGCCTCCGGCGCACGCCCGGTTATGCCCCCTTCGGCGAAGACATTTTGAATGGTGAGAGCTTTCTGTTCGGCTGAGGTTTGCGCTACGGCGTGAGCGGAGAGAAGTACGTAAAAAAATAAGCTGAACGCGGGCAGAACTGCCAGAACTCGCTTAGCCATCTAAGCTCCCGTCGAAAATGGAACTGTTTTTCAGGGCTGAAAAGTGTACACCGCGCGGCCCCGACCTTGCACCGCCGTGCGGGCAGCGCCTAAATGACTAGATGCGCCGCGCCAGTACAATGTTATGTATCAGCCGGCGATCCGCAGTCCGATTCCAGCGACAACAGGGCTGCGTTTTCAGCTGGTAAAAGCCGGCACTTCAGCGAAATTGTATTTCCTTCGCAGAGGACTGGAGTGTCATCCGGCCAAGCGTCCGGGCGCGGATTCACGTGCTAAAATGATGATCAGCGCATTCCCACAATGGTTTCAGACATAGAAAAACTGCTACACCTGCAGCAAGCTGACCGTGAAATCCGCCGCCTGAATGACGAAGTAGCCGCGCTTCCCAAGCGGGTGCTCGCCATTGAGCAAAAGCTGGCCGGCACCCAAGCGATCCTGGAAAAGGCCAAGGCTTCGGTTAAAGCTGACGAGGCCGCCCGCCGGAAGTATGAAGCTGCAATCCAGGAACTGCAGACCAAGATATCCAAGTACCGCGACCAATCCCTCGACGTAAAAACCAATGAGCAATACAAGGCGCTGCTGGGCGAAATCCAATTTGCCGAGCAGGAAATTCGCGCCAATGAGGACAAGATCCTCGAGCTGATGGTGAACGCGGAAAGCCGCGAGAAGGAAGTCAAGGCCGCGGAAGCCGAACTGAAACAGGAAACGGCCGAGATCGAAAAAGAGAAGGCGGATGCGCGCCAGCGCACCGCTGAGGACGAAAAGCAACTTGCCGAATGGAATGCTAAGCGCGATCAACTACGCCAGGGCATCGCCCCTGACCTGCTGCGGCAATTCGAGCGCGTTTCCCACTTCCGGGGTAGCGGGATCGCGGAAGTTCGGGATCACAAATGCATGGGTTGTCAGGTCATGCTACGCCCGCAGACTTATAACGAAGTTCGCAGTGGCAAAGAGGTCGTCTCCTGCGACTCCTGCCAGCGTATTCTCTACTTCGATCCGGCGAACGAAAAGGAAGAAGAACGCGTAGTCACGCCCGCGAGACGACGCGCCCGTCCAAAATCCGACGCTCCTCAGGCCTGGTACTTCCGCGGAGACTTTGGCCAGCATGGCGAGGTTCTGATCGGCTTCATCAATGAAGGCTCTATGGCCAGCCGCCGTGTCTACGACTCGCATACCGGCCGCATGGTTGGCGACATTCTGATGCGCGAAGGCAACTATCGCCTGGCGTTCCCCGAGGACTTGACCGAGAGTTCGATCCGCCTGAACGGTCACTGGGACCTTGAAACCATAGAAGAGTGGGGCTCAGAGATGCCGAGCGACGTCCTCGATGCCTTGAACGCAGATCTGCGCGCTGCTCAGCACGATCTCCGCGCTACCCATAAGTCGAATGCCGCCAGCGCCGTCGCCAGTGAACATCCCGCGGCCAGCTAGTTCTGCAGTCAGTTCCCTGAACTGGCTCACCTCAGATATTCATCGCCGTTTGGTTTTGTACGGATTGGGATACCTCAGCACCGTCGAGAGATCCTTGCCGCGTATGATTCCCGCCGAGTAATAGAACAGTCCCCAGGAATCAATCGAAGACATATCCGGGAAGATGCACGCTTCCAGCGTTTGATCGACAGTCTGTTCGTTCACCCAGCCGCCGCCCGCCGCGTTAATGCCGCCGAACAGGTCGGAGCCGCCCAGTTGCGTGCAATAGCACGATGCCGGGTTTCCCTGGCATCCCGATTGCGGCGGAACTTGCGCGTAATAGGCCAGCGCTGCCAGGGTCGGCCTCTGCGTGTAGAGCGTGTCCACCAGGATGTGAATGCGTGAACCATCGGACGCGTGGAAACCGCAGAACATGCGAGCGCCCGACAGGGGCAACGGGTCCGAGCCGTTGGTGCCGTAAACCGGAATCCGGCGTACGGGCTCGCCGCCACTTTGTCCGCAATAGACTTCCGCCGCGCTGGCTGCCTGCACCGAACCGGTACTCGGCGCGATTCCTTTGCCCAGCGACACAATAATGAGCGCGACAGCGCAGAGCAAACCCGCCAACACCGCAATCCGAATCATGGAGCTTTTCATGCCGCGACCTCCGGAGATCAGGCGCGTTAAAAACCTGGCTGCCCTGAAATCGCGGAATGCTATCACAAAATGACGCGCTCACAGGCTGACCCGGCGTCACATTGCCCAGAGTGCGGCTATACTGCTCTGCTCATGCCAGTGCTCGTTTCCCTGCTGCGCGGGGTCAATCTCGCTGCGCATAAGCGGGTCAAGATGGACGCTCTGCGCGCGCTCTATGCCTCGCTGAAGCTGCGCAACCCGCAAACTTTCCTGCAAAGCGGCAATGTCATCTTTGCCACCGACGAAAAGGATCTTCGCCGGCTTGTTCAGCGCATCGAGAACGCAGTCCTGGAGACATTCGGATTTCACTCTGATGTTATTCTGCGCACCCCCGCCGAACTGCGCGCAGTGGTTGCGGCAAACCCGTTCGTTAAGCGCCGCAATCTCGATCCCAGCAAATTTCTCGTCACCTTTCTTGCCAGTCTTCCCGATCCAGCATGCTGCGACAAGCTTCGTCAGCTCACAATTGCCCCTGAGGAGTTGCATATACAAGGCCGAGAACTCTATGTGTATTGCGCGAACGGCTTGGCGCGTCCCAAGCTCTCCTGGCCGGCAGTAGAAAGGATTCTGAAGACCTCTGGAACTGCGCGGAATTGGAATACGGTTACAAACGTTCTGGCCTTGGCGGAAAAAGCGGAACACGAACACAAAAACTGTGACCATCCCTCTGCAACGAAGAAGCAGTCGTCGACCTTCAACTGACCTCCGCCGTTCCCGCCTCGGTGAAAGCCGTTTTTGCATTCGCACTCGTCGGCGAAGGAATTAGCCACCACGCAATAAAGCCGCTGGCCATCGCCAGCACCGCGCAAAACAGCATCAGCATCCTGAACGCGGAGACAAATGCTTGCGACACGGCGGACCGGACCGCCGCTGCCGTAGTTGAATCGATATTGGGGGGCAGTTTCAGTGCGGCGAGTTGTGCCTCATTAGACTGAATATAGTTCATCGCCTTGGGTGAAAGCGCTAACCCGTCCAGCCTGTGCTCCAATTGCAGGCTGAACCAACTCACCATTGCGACTCCCAGGACCGCCACTGCCAGCACTCCGGCAACACGCGACACGGCGTTGTTGATGCCGGAGGCCGTGCCCGCGCGATCCTGCTCAACGGAACTCATGACTACCGTCGTGAGAGGCGCGACCGTCACTGCCATGCCCAGTCCAAGCACCAGGAAAGCAGGAAACAGTACTGTCCAATAGCTTCCTTGAGCAGAGGCCAGCGCAAAAAGCAGGAACCCCCCCGCCGCGATCAGCGGGCCTGCAACGAGTGGAGTTCTGGCGCCGTACCGATTGATGAGTCCTCCCGACCAGCGGGATAGTGAAGACATCAACAAAATCATCGGCAACGATGCGGCGGCCGCCTTCGTCGCGGAATATCCCTGCACTTGAATCAGGCGCATCGGGAATAAGAAAAAGAATGCCGACAGGGCCGCATACAAAAATAACGTGAGCAGATTTGCACCGGTAAAGCTGCGTGACCTGAAAAGCGACAGCGGGACCATTGGCGATTTCTCGTGATCTTCCACCCACACGAAGATTGCCAGGCATGCGGTGCCCACGCCCAGGCTCGCGAGAACAACTGGATTCCGCCACCCACGATCGGCAGACCCGACCAGTCCGTTCACCAGTCCGCTTAGGCCAAGCACAGCCACCAGGGTTCCCAGCCAATCCAGCCGCTTTACGCTGTGGCTGCGGCTCTCGGGAACCCGCCACAGCGAGATCACGATCACGGCGGCCGCTAGCGGAACATTGATAAAGAACGCCCAGCGCCAGGAGGCATGCTCGATGAGCCATCCGCCTACAACCGGGCCGAGGGCAGTGGTGATGGCGGTGAACCCCGACCAGGTGCCGATCGCTTTCCCACGCGATCTTTCGTCGAACGACGCGCTAATAAGAGCCAGGCTGCCGGGCACCAGCAGCGCCGCCCCGACACCCTGAATGGCGCGCGCGATTACGAGCGCGCCGATACTGGCCGACAGACCACATGCGGCGGAAGCCGCCGCGAAGAGGGTGACTCCTGCCACAAAAACCTTACGTCGCCCGTACAGATCGCCCAAGGCCCCGCCCACCAGGATCAGCGCCGAAAGCAGCAGAGCATAGCTCTCTACCACCCACTGCACGTCAACAATGTCGGCGTGGAATGCTGCCTGCAAGGTGGGAATAGCAACGTTGACTATGGTCCCATCGATGAATGCCATGCTCGAGGCCAGAATGGTTGCAGCGAGAACCCAGCTTCCCTCGTCTCTCGAGCAGGAAGCCGCGGCCACTCCTGACCGCATTACCGCTTCATCGTAGGGCGTTCTCATCAGTGAATCGATGCTGCGAAATTTCCATTGATGCCGACAAAAAAAGCTTGGCGAATAAAAGGCGAATATGGTAGCATCTCTTACCGGCTGCGATACAGCCGAACCGGCCACGAGGTGGCCACCTATGATGTCCGGCAAACTAGTTCGATTTCCCATGCGCCATCCAGACATGTTTACTCCGGAAATCAACTGCGAGGTCTTGAGCCACAGCGAAATGCGGCGGGTCCTCTATGCAGCTATCCAGGCGCTTCCGCACGTGCAGGATCGCCTGCGCCAGGAAGAACTCAAGAGTGCTCTTTGCGATCTCCTGCTTAAAACCAATAACGCCGCCTGAGCGAGCTGGCGGCCTTTCCATTCGTCCACCGTGCACTCATGCCGTGTCTCAATTCACGTTTCGCGGCCTGCCGCGCGATAATTACCATAAGCACCTAAATGGTTGCGTATTTGCCGAAGCTGGCGTAACATGCAACCTGGAGGTTGCATAAAGTGGATGATCGTATTGAGAAGCGAATTGAGCTGAAGGCACCCGTTTCGCGGGTCTGGCGCGCCCTCACCGACTACCGCGAGTTCGGCGAATGGTTTCGGGTAAAGCTGGATGGCCCCTTCGTACACGGCCAGATCTCTCGCGGGCGCATCACTTATCCCGGTTACGAGCACGTGCTATGGGAAGTGATGGTCGAGAAGATGGAGCCGGAACGGCTGTTCTCGTTCACCTGGGGACATCCCAAGACCTTGGATCGCGCAGAGTACTCGAAGACCGACCATTCGAAGGACCCGACGACTCTGGTCCAATTCAGCCTGGAACCCAGCAAAACCGGCACACTTCTTCAACTCAGCGAGTCCGGCTTCGACCAAATCCCCGGCGACTTTCGTCTGGAGGCGTTCCGCAGAAATGACGGCGGCTGGACAGAGCAGATGAAGAACATCGAAACCTATGTCGCGCAAAAGCCGTAGCAGTAAGCCCCGGCCGCAGTCTCGGGCGCCAGTGTTCGCGGCGCTCGGGGACGATACCCGCCTTCAACTGCTGGCCAAGCTTGCCGCCGGGCAGCCGTATTCTATCTCACAACTCGCGCAAGGCTCCCGGCTCACGCGGCAAGCTATCACCAAGCACCTGCGGGTGCTGGAAAACGCCGGCGTTGTGCGCTGCGCGCGCGCGGGCCGGGAAAGCCGTTTCCAGCTCAACCCGCAGCCGATTGAAGACATGAAGCAGTATCTTGACTTCGTTTCCCGTCAGTGGGACGACGCTCTCGGCCGCTTGAAGTCGTTTGTTGAAGACTAACTCGATCCCGTCTGGGGGTGTATCAGCGTCTGCTCTGAGCCAGGGCGTTTTAAGATGGTGATCATGTCCAAGCCAGCGGCGCTTACCAGTCCGCGCCTGGTGGTCACAATGCGCGGCGCTGCTCGCCTCAAGAGCGGACACGTGTGGGTCTACCGGTCAGATGTTGTCTCCAGCGACAGCATTTCTCCAGGATCGCTGGTTTCGGTGGTGGACGAGCGCGCGCGCCCGCTCGGGACCGCTCTGTACAGCAGTTCGTCCCAGATCGCCCTGCGCTTGCTCTCTTCCGGCCCAGTCGAATCCCTGCCCAGCCTGATCAGCGGCCGGGTTCGCGACGCCATTGCTTACCGGGAGCAGGTTGTGCAAGACACTAATGCCTACCGCCTGGTCTTCAGTGAAGGAGATTTTCTGCCGGGCTTGATCGTCGACCGCTACCACGACGTAGTTTCACTTCAAATTCTCACTCAGGCGATGGACTCCGCCCTGGCGCGACAGGCGGTTCTTGCGGTGTTGACGGAGGCCCTGAGCCCTGCGGGCATTGTCGAACGCGTCGATCCCCACATCCGCACTCTGGAAAGCTTGGCTCAGAAGGCGTCGGAGCTCGTGTACGGAGAGAAAACCCAGACCGTGGTCACCATGAACGGAGTGAAGTTCCACTTCGATGGCCTGGAGGGGCAGAAAACAGGTGCCTTTCTCGATCAGCGCGAGAACTATGCCGCCGCCGCCCGCTATGCGCACGGAGAGGCACTGGATGTTTTCTGCTATCACGGAGGCTTCGCCCTTCATCTCGCCGGCAGCTGTTCCGCGGTGACCGGGGTGGACAGTTCGCGCCCTGCCCTCGAGATAGCTGACCGGAACGCCGCACTGAATGCGCGCGACATTGAGTGGATCGAGGCCAACGCTTTTGACCTCCTGAAAGACTATTCGGCTGCCGGCCGGCAATACGACACCATCGTTCTCGACCCACCCGCCTTCGCCAAGTCGCGGCGTACTCTCGAAACCGCGCTGCGCGGGTACAAAGAGCTGAACCTTCGAGCCCTGAAGATGCTGCGGCCGGGCGGCATCCTTGTGACCTGCTCCTGCTCCTACCACGTCAGCCCCGCCGCTTTCCTGGAAGTTCTTGCCGATGCCGCTCGCGATGTCCACAGAAACGTTCGGCTATTGGAAAACCGTGGTCAGGCGAAGGACCATCCGAGCTTGCTGACAATCCCTGAAACTGCTTATCTCAAATGCATGATGCTGAGCGTAAGTTGCTGATTTTCAATAAAATTATTGTGTTGACAATAACACACTAAGATTTTATGATTCTTTAACGCTAACGCAACATCCAATTGGGTGTGGGCATAGCCACCCAGAAAATTTCAGAAGGATATTGAGGAGGATTACAGCCATGACAGTTATTACCCGTTGGGATCCCTTCCGCGAATTCGCCACTCTGCAAGACCGCATGAATCGCCTCTTCCGTGACTCTTATGGGCCGGAAGGTCGTGAGGAATCCCTGACCACCAGCACGTTCGCGCCACCTGTCGATGTTTACGAAGACGAGCACAACGTAACCTTGAAGATCGAAGTCCCGGGCATCGACGAGAAGGATATCGATGTTCGCATCGAGAACAACGTCCTCACCGTGCACGGCGAGCGCAAGTTCGACAAGGAAGAGAAGGAAGAGAACTATCGCCGAGTAGAGCGGCAGTACGGAAGCTTTACCCGGACTTTCACACTTCCCAGCACTGTCGATTCGGATCAGGTCAGCGCGAACTATGATAAGGGCGTGCTGAAGATCAAGCTGGCGAAGAGAGCCGAAGCCAAGCCGAAGCAGATCAAGATCGGCGGAAGCAGCGAGCGCACTCTGGAAGGTAAGGAAAAGGGGGCCGGCCGCGCCGCCTGATCACGAAGTATGGTCATCTAATGACCTGGGCGAGTGTTTGCCCAAAGCCGGGCCAGGCTCGGCAGTGATGATGACGAGATAAGCAATCAACCACGGGAGGCCTCGCAGAGCGCCTCCCGTTTCATTTACGTTCGAGCATTTCTATTTATCTGGAATTCAGGAGTTACATAAGATGCCCATCCGTTGGGAAAAATTCACCGTGAAAGCGCAGGAAGCCGTCCAGCGCGGCAACGAGGTTGCCTCCGAACATGGCAACCCCGAACTGCTGCCGCTGCACCTGCTGGCCGCGCTACTCGAAGACAAAGAAGGCATTGTGCCCCCAATCCTGGAAAAGATCGGCATGGGCCCGCAGTCGCTTTTGGCTGACGTATATCGCGACATTGAGCGCCTGCCCAGAGTGTCGGGCGGGGCGCAACAGCCCGCCATGTCACAGCAACTCAATGAGTTGCTGGAGCGCGCCTTCAAAGAGGCTGACAATTTTAAGGACGAGTACGTCTCCACCGAACACTTGCTGCTCGCGATCACGCAGCAGAAGCGCGATGCCGCGCAGGAACTGCTGGCCCGCCATGGCGCTACTTACGACGCCATCCTGCACGCCTTGACCGCGGTCCGTGGATCGCAGCGCGTGACGGACCAGAATCCTGAAGCCAAGTACCAGGCGCTGGAACGTTATGCCCGCGACCTGACTGAGCAGGCGCGGCGCGGCAAACTCGATCCCGTGATTGGCCGCGACGAGGAAATCCGCCGTGTCGTGCAGGTGCTTTCCCGACGCACCAAGAACAACCCGGTACTAATCGGCGAGCCGGGCGTTGGCAAGACCGCGATCGTGGAGGGCCTGGCGCAGCGCATCGTCTCCGGCGATGTGCCCGAAGTCCTGAAGAACAAGCGCGTAGTCGCGCTCGATCTGGGTTCTATGCTGGCCGGGGCAAAGTATCGCGGCGAGTTTGAAGACCGCCTGAAAGCCGTGCTGAAGGAGATCGAAGACTCGCAAGGGAAAATCATCCTCTTCATCGACGAGCTTCATACGCTGGTGGGCGCCGGCGCAGCCGAAGGCGCCATTGACGCCTCCAACATGCTGAAGCCTGCTCTCGCTCGCGGCGAATTGCGCGCGATCGGCGCCACCACGCTCAATGAGTATCGCAAGTACATCGAGAAGGATGCCGCGCTCGAACGCCGTTTCCAGATCGTCTTCGTCGGCGAGCCCAACGTGGAAGACACCATTGCGATTCTGCGTGGGCTGAAGGAGCGTTACGAAGTGCATCATGGAGTGCGCATCAAGGACTCCGCTATAGTCGCGGCTGCCACGCTCTCGCACCGCTACATTTCGGATCGCTTCCTCCCCGACAAAGCTATCGATTTGATCGACGAAGCGGCGGCTTCGCTGCGCATCCAGATCGATTCGATGCCGACGGAGATCGACGAGCTCGAGCGCCGTGCCATGCAGTTGGAAATCGAGAAGCAGGCGCTCAAAAAGGAAGATGACCCGAACTCGAAAGAGCGCCTGGCTATGATCGAAAAAGAGCTGGCCGATATCCGCGAGCGCTCGAATGGCCTGAAGGCTACCTGGAAACAGGAAAAAGATCTGATCGCCCGCCAGCGCCAACTTAAGGAGAGGCTCGAGCAGTTAAAGATCGAAGAGCAGGCGGAAGAGCGCAAGGGCAACCTGCAGCGCGTCGCAGAAATCCGCTACAGCCTCATCCGCCAGGCCGAAGAGGAGCTGAAGAGGGTTACGGCGCAAATCGATGGCCAGGGCCACCGCATGCTGAAAGAGGAAGTGGACGAAGAAGACGTCGCCCGCATCGTCTCCAAGTGGACCGGCATTCCCGTCTCGAAGATGCTGGAAGGCGAGGTCAAAAAGCTCATCAATATGGAGGACCGGTTGCGCCTGCGAGTGGTGGGGCAGGAGGTCGCGCTGGAACGCGTGGCCAACGCCATCCGCCGTTCCCGTGCCGGCCTCAGTGATCCCAAGCGCCCCATCGGTTCTTTCATCTTTCTCGGCCCCACCGGGGTGGGAAAGACCGAGCTGGCAAGAGCCCTGGCCGAGTTTCTATTCGATGACGAGCACGCGATGGTACGAATCGACATGTCGGAGTACATGGAGAAGCACGCCGTGTCGCGCCTGATCGGAGCGCCTCCGGGATACGTAGGCTACGAAGAGGGCGGCCAGCTTACCGAGCAGGTGCGCAGGCGTCCTTACGCGGTCGTCTTGTTCGACGAAATCGAGAAAGCGCATCCCGACGTCTTCAACGTCCTGCTGCAGATCATGGACGACGGCCGTCTGACCGACGGCAAAGGCCGCACCGTGGACTTCCGCAACACGGTGATCATCATGACTTCGAACGTCGGCTCGACCTACCTGCAGGCCGAGAACATGCGTTCCGCGGAGGACTTTGCGCGCGCTTCGAAACTGGTCATGGATGCCCTGCACGGGCAATTCAAGCCGGAGTTCCTGAACCGAGTGGATGACATCATCGTATTCAATCCGCTGGGGAAGGAGCAACTGGTCAAGATCATCGACCTGCGGCTCGAAGATTTGCGCCGCCTATTGGCAGAGCGGAAGATCTCGCTCGAGCTGACCGACGCCGCGAAGGAACTTCTGTTTACCGAGGGTTTCGATCCGAACTTCGGCGCGCGTCCGTTGAAGCGGGCAATTCAGAAACTGGTGCAGGATCCGCTGGCGTTGAAGATTCTGGACGGCGAAGTTCTGCACGGCGATCACGTGATCGTGGACGCCGATCGCAAAGTCGGTAAGATGACGTTCAAGGTGAGCCACCGCGTGGGTCAACCGGAACCGGTTGCGCCCAAGCGCTGACGATACGAGATAACGTTTGCAACGGGGTCAGGAAACTGGCCCCGTTTTTTTGGTAGCAACGTTCCACGTGGAACACTCGGAGTCAACCAAGCGGTTTGCTTTGTTAGACTTTCCGTATCTCTCGATGCCAGAACGAGCGCCTCGATGAGAATACTCGTCGTGACCATAGTTCCATCCCTTCCGTGACCCGCGGGAATCTGCCCTTTGTACTCTGGAGTGCCTAGACTAGCGGCAGGAGAAGCCCGTCCCGTGACCATCGACGAGGAACTCAATCTGCTCGATTCGCAGCTGCGCCGCTTGAAAATCGAGTACGAGGTCTACTTCAACAATCCGACGAAGAAGCCGCCCACGGATGTCGAGTGGAAGGTGGTGGCTTTGGTGCGCAAATTCAGCGACGGCGCTCGGCTGAACTTCTCCCAGCGCTTCCGTTACAACGAAATGGCCCAGCGCTACGCCATCTACAGCGACTTGTGGCGCAAGAAAACGCGCATTCGTGAAGAAGGCTACCGGCGACCGCAGGACGCGATCCTTTCCGTGCAGGGAGTTCGCGAGGAGGAGCACGAGCCGCAGCACCATCAAGCCTACGGCGTGGGACAGGGCGCGGCCGCCGCGACATCACCCGATGCTGCAAGGCATCCGTTCACCGTGGCGTGCTCGGACGCGCGCGCCGAACGCGACCAGGTAGAGCGCCTCTACAACGTACTGACCGAAGCCAAGAAAAAAGCCGGCGAAAAGGTTTCAGGAAATCTCGACAGCTTCAGCAACTTCGTTCAGAAGAAGACCGACCAGCTGCGCAAGCAGTACGGATGCCAATCCGTGGAGTATTCGGTCGAGATGGAGAACGGCCATGTAAAGCTGAAGGCCAAGGCGAAAACGTAGAGGATTTCGGTCGCCCACTCATTGCTGTCGCCCACTCATTGTTGTCGATTAGCGCACCAGCGCGCTACACTTGCTCGCTCGTTTCAGCGGAAATTGAGAGTATCGCGGATCGCGTCAGCGGTTCCAGCGCCGCTTCACAGCGTCTTCTCATTCTGTAGTTGCGAGTATCTAGCTCCCGAGTTTCTTATGACCTTCTCGAGTAACCTCTACTCATTCGTGCTGATGCTGGTAATTCTTGTTTGCGCCGCTCGCACGCGAGCCCAGCAACCGGGATCGCTCGGAGCTTTCGATCGAGATAGCGAAGTGGGAGAGAATCCGCGCCACGGGACCGCGACCTACGACCCTGCAAAGGGAGAGTATCGCGTCATAGGTGGCGGAGCCAATATGTGGGCCCAGGTAGATGCCTTTCATTTCCTGTGGAAGCGGGTAACGGGAAATTTCAGCATCACGGCCAACGTGCAATTCGTGGGCAAAGGTGTCGAAGACCACCGCAAGGCCGTGCTCATGATCCGCCAAAGTCTCGAGCCAAACTCTGCTTATGCCGATGTTGCCCTTCATGGTGACGGCCTTACCTCGCTCCAGTTCCGTCCCGCGGCGGGTGCTGCGACTTCCGAAGTAAGGTCCGCGGTCTCCGGTCCGATACGCGTTCGTATTGAACGCCGAGGCGCCCAGTTCTACATGTATGCGGGGAAGTTGGGAGAACCGATGGTGCCGTCAATCCCAGCCACGGTGGGGCTTGAGGGGCCGGTGTATATCGGATTGGGAGTGTGCTCACATAATGCCAATGTGCTGGAGACCGCGTTATTCACTGATGTCGAGATCAAGGAGCTTCCCGCCACCGAGCCCAACCTGAATCCCACACGCGTGCGCAGCAAGATCTCCGTATACGACTTGGAGAGCAAATCCGTTCGCGTCGTTTATCAAGACGACAAGCTGTGGGAAGCGCCCAACTGGTCCGGCGACGGCAAGTATCTGCTGGCGAACTCAGGCGGCGCGATCTACAAGTTCACATTGAATGCGGCTGGCGCGACAGAACCGGAAAGAATAGCGCTCGATAGCAGCTACGATTGCAACAATGACAAGGGCCTCTCACCCGATGGCAAGCGGCTGGCATTCTCGGCGGAACACTCGCGGGCGAACGGGTCCCAGGTTTTTGTCGCAGAGGCGGACGGCACAAATCCGCGGCTCTTAACTACTAACGTCCCCAGTTATTTTCATGGCTGGTCGCCCGATGGAGAGTGGCTGGCCTTTGTCGCAGAGCGCAATAAGAACTTCGATATCTACCGGATTTCTTCGAATGGTGGCGACGAGCAGCGGCTCACTTCCAGTCCGGGATTCGATGATGGCCCTGACTATTCCGCCGATGGAAAATGGATTTACATCAACTCCAACCGCTCCGGTGGATGGGATATCTGGCGATTTCCCGCGGACGGAGCGGGAACAGACGATGCCAAGGCTGAGCGGGTCACGGCGGACGCGGAAGAAGACTGGTTCCCGCATCCGTCGCCAGACCGCCGGTGGCTCGTGTTTCTGTCCTTCCCCCCAGGCACAAAGAATCATGATGCCAAGACCGCGGTGAAGTTTCGCATGATGCGAATGCCCGACAGCAATGCGCCGGCGCGGCCGCCCGATGAAGAAGAGGACGAAGAAGCAATTCAGGTGTTGACGCAAGTCTTCGGCGGGCAGGGAACCATCAATGTGAATTCCTGGGCGCCCGACTCGAAGAAGTTCGCGTTCGTGAGCTACGAAGTATTGCCGTAGTGCGCTTCAGCGGACTTGCATCGACACGCCTCTGCGGCATGAGTGCAACCGTTTGCGTCCTCGTCCTCTCGATTAGATTCGCTTACTTGCCCGCGGCAAGAGCGCGAATGGCATCGGTGGTCATCGCCTGGCCCCCAATCCCCCATTCCCCGCTGCGAACCTCTTCAATCACTACCCAGGTTACCGGCCGCATGTGCTCTCCCTCGATGGAGACCATGGCATCTGTGAGCTTGGTAATGATGTCTTTTTTCTGGCTGGGCGTGAAAACTTCGTCGATTAACTTAACTTGTATGAAAGGCATGTAAGTTCTCCGTTTTGAATTTGTGTTATTGGTTCAAGAGCGCCAGCATTAATCGCGCAATTCGGCGGTAACCGTGCTGATCACGTCGCCAATTTCGCTGATCTTGGTGGCGGGAAAGCCGCTTAGTTCGGCATGACGGCGGATGATGTGCTCATCCTTGGCCAGGTACACACAGAATGTCTTGTCGGCGGTGACAAAAGACTCCAGCCACTGAATATCCGGTCCAAGCTGGCGCAGGGCCTGATTGGATTTGGCGGCGGCTTGCCGCAATTGCTCGGCTTTCAGCGTGCCGACTTTCGGAATTTCCCTCTCGATCATGTATTTCCTCATAATGTTTTCTCCTAATAGACACAACTGGATCTGATTTGCCCCCTGCCGCTGATTGGGCAAACCGATTTGCTAGGTTGACCAGGATTGCGAGGCAGAACAAAAGCCGCGGTCTGCCTCAGTATGCGACCGCACCGCGTCGCCGCTCGGGGAAGCTGACAGGCATAACTCTAGCGAGGGACAATCCGGCGCTTGTCATACATTTGTCAAAGGTAAGTTCTTTTTTGTAAGGGATCGTTTTGCCGTCGAGCATTCCGGTGGAACCGATGACGATGGCTGGTTTCTTAGCTATTCCGTTGTCACCCATGTCGCATTGCAGCGCATCCGCCGCAAAAGTGGCGGGAATTTGACGAGCTAGGGTCTTTCCACATTGAGCCTACTTTCTCTTTCCGGGCTGCGGGGCTGGTGCTATTCTGCTTGCCCTTTGGGAGGCCACGCGTGCGCCGTACACATCTCAATTTTGTGCTCTCCATTCTGGGTCTTTGTTTGGGAGCGATAGCCCTATCGTCTCAGCCTGCGGCCGCGCAGGCGCGATCCCTCCCGTTCACCTTCACTTCCTTTGACTATCCGGGCGCAATCGCTACGCAAGTATTGGGCATTAACAAGGCTGGCATTATTATCGGCTATTACCTGGATGCAGCCTTAGTCACTCATGGTTTCGCGCGCCTGCCGAACGGACATTTCAGCAGAATTGACTATCCGGGCGCCGTTGGTACTCTCGTTTTCGGCATCAACCAGGCTGACCAGGCGGTCGGGTTCTACACCGACACGAGCACGCTCGCACACGGTTTTCAGCTAAGTTCCAACAATCAGTTCGTTTCCATCAACTACCCCAGTGCTTCGTTTACCACGCCTTATGGGATCAACAACAATGGACAAATAGTCGGGGCTTGGAGCACAAACTCAGAGCAGGGGGGCTTTTCATATATAAACGGAACGTACACGAACCTGGTCTATCCAGACGCGCTACTCACCTACGCCTTCGGCGTAAATTCTGCGGGGCTGATCGCGGGTTCCTGGGTTAGCGCGTGCAATAACACCTGCCAATACCACGGATTCCTGCTCACCGTCGTGGACGGAACATACTCCGATGTGGAATTCCCCGGAGCGACGATGACTTATATCTACGGAGTCAATGACACGAACCAGGTTGTCGGGGCGTACACCGACAGCATTGGTAATATGCACGGTTGGGTGGGTTCCCCAACAAAAAATCAATTCGTCACCTTCGATTATCCGGGGTCGACACTCTGCCAGGCGACAGGCATTACCAATGCGGATGTGATCGCCGGATCATACAGCGACGCGAACCATGTGACTCATGGTTTTGTCGCGGTTCCCAAGTGAGCACGACTCGTTCGAGCTCGGACTACGAGCCGTTGTCCTATCCATCAACTCCCGTTTGGAGGCGCACGCCTGGAAATCGGAACTGACCTCGCTTCCGGCTTTCCTCCTGATAGAATTTTTAGTCCAACTTATCCTGCATACCTGAGGGGTTCATGGGGAAAATCCAGCGTGCGATTCTCAGCGTCACCGACAAAACCGGCCTGGTGGACTTTGCCCGCAAGCTCGCCGCCATGAATGTGGAACTGATCTCGACCGGCGGAACCGCCAAGCTCCTGCGTGATTCCGGCATTGCGGTAAAGGATATTTCCGAGCTGACCGGCTTTCCCGAAATGCTGGATGGGCGTGTGAAGACGCTGCATCCCAAGGTCCACGGGGGCATCCTGCACCGCCGTGAAAACGCGGCGCATCGCAGCGCGGTGGCGGAGCATGGCATTCAACCCATCGACATGGTCGTCGTCAATCTCTACGCGTTCGAGAAAACTGCGGCAAAGCCCGGCGTGCACTTTGAGGAAGTCGTCGAAAACATCGATATCGGCGGCCCCTCGATGATCCGGTCGGCCGCGAAAAACTTTCAGGACGTCGCGGTGGTCACCTCGCCGGAGGATTATGACGTGGTTGCGAAGGAGATGAAGCGCGGCAGCGGGGAACTCTCGCAGCCGACGCGCTGGAAGCTGGCGCAAAAAGCATTCGCGACGACGGCGGCTTACGATTCCGCGATTGCCTCAACCCTGGAGCGGGTAAGCGCGAACGGGCGCTTCCAACTGCACGATGCTGCGGAGTTTCCGCAGACGCTGCGGCTGGCGTTCCAAAAAGTTTTAGACCTGCGCTATGGCGAGAACCCGCACCAGAAAGCGGCCATGTACTCGGATGGCTCGGGGACGGGCGTGGCCAACGGCCGCCAGCTGCAGGGCAAGGAACTTTCATACAACAACATTGTCGATCTCCAGGCTGCTTGGGATCTGGCGCAGGAATTTGACGAACCAGTGGTCGCGATCATCAAGCATACGAATCCGTGCGGCACCGCGACCGGCAAGACCCTGGCGGAAGCCTACCGGCGGGCGCTGGAGTGCGATCCGGTATCGGCGTTCGGCGGCGTAATCGGCGTCAACCGGCCGATTGATGCTGCGGCGGCCGAGGACATGGCCAAGCTGTTTCTCGAAGTGATTGCGGCGCCGTCATTCGATGAAGGTGCGAAAGCGGTGTTCGCGGGCAAAAAAAATCTGCGGCTGGTGGGGGTTAAGCCGTCGACGCAGAAGTGGACGCTGAAGAATGTTTCGGGAGGCATGCTGGTCCAAGATGCCGATGTGCGGCGGCTTACAGAAAGCGATCTGAAGGTGGTCACCAAACGTCCACCAACTGCCGAGGAGAAGCGCGCCCTGTTATTTGCCTGGACGGTGTGCAAGCACGTGAAGTCGAACGCGATTGTCTACGCCCGGGATGGGCAAACGGTGGGCGTGGGAGCCGGGCAGATGAGCCGCGTGGACTCGTCGAAAATCGGCGCTATGAAGGCGCAGTTGCCGCTGAAGGGAACGGTTGCGGCCTCTGATGCCTTCTTCCCGTTTCCTGATGGCGTGGAAGAGATCGCAAAAGCGGGATCGACAGCCATAATCGAGCCGGGAGGCTCAGTGCGCGATGCCGAGGTCATTGAGGCGGCTGACCGGCTGGGACTGGCGATGATTTTTACGGGTGTACGGCATTTTCGCCATTAGAAAATTCGTCAATCCAGGGGCATCGAAACCGCAAGCTTCTTCCACTCTACAGATGCGCTCAGGGACGCAGCGCGTCGAGCTTGAGAGGGACAGAACGTAGTAGTCGTTATGTAGTACTCAACCAGGAACAATCAATCAAGAATCCCCCGTCCCTGTACTTCCGATCACGAATCTTTACAGTTTTCGGCGTATAAGCTTGAGCATTGCGGGCGCACGAGAGGGTACAATTAAGGCACCCACCCGCAGCGGTTCAGCATCCAACTGCTATGGTTTTGGGAATCCGAAGGTTCTCCATGACAAAATCAGTAAGTTCCTTGTGTGTGCTCGTGCTGGGAGCGTGTTTAGGGGCGGCTGCCCAGCAGAAACCGGCGTCCGCATCGGATTCCACGCAACCAGCAGCTTCGTCGCCAGCGCCTGCTCAGCCCGCCACAACGTCGCCTCATAAGACCGACAAGGCCGCAGCCTATTACCACTTCACCCTCGCTCACATGTACGAAGAGCAGATCGCGGTGTACGGGCGCAGCGACCTGGTGACAAAAGCCATCGACGAATACCGCGCGGCTATCGACGCCGATCCCACCTCGGAGTACCTGACAGCTGCGCTCGCTGAGCTTTATGCCAAGACGGGCCGCATTCGTGACGCAGTGCTGGAAGCGCAGGACATTATCAAGCGGGACCCCAACAACCTGGAAGCCCGCAAGCTGCTGGGCCGGATCTACCTGCGGTCGCTGGGGGACATGCAGTCGGGCAACGGCGCAGATAACGTTCTGAAACTCGCTATCGATCAGTACGAGCAGATCGTCAAGATCGAGCCGGACAATGTAGAAGATCACCTGCTGCTGGGCCGGCTTTATCGGCTGAATAATGATTTGCAGAAGGCGGAAAGCGAATTCAAGCTCGCGGTGAAGCTGCAGCCGGATTCCGAGGAAGCTGTCACAACCCTGGCATATCTTTACAACGAAGAAGGGGACAGCAACCGGGCGACGCAGGTGTTGAGCGCCATCCCGGAAACTTCGCGCTCGGCCAAACTGTATTCCGCGCTCGGCTACACCTACGAACAACAGAAGCAATACAAGAACGCGATCAGCGCTTATCGTAAGGCAGTCGAGCTCGACCGCGACAATCTCGACGCCATTCGCGGCCTGGCGCAGAACCTGCTGAACGATGGCCAGACCGACGCGGCGCTCGAGCAGTACAAGGTGATTGCTGACGCCAATCCCGAGGATGCGCAGACTTACGTTCACATAGCGGAGATTTACCGCAAGCAGGGCAAGTACGACCAGGCGCTGGAAAATCTGAAGAAGGCCGAGTCGATGGTGCAAGACTCGATCGAGGTGCCTTATAACATCGCCGCGGTCTACCAGGCGCAAGGGCGCTACGATGATGCGATCCAGATCATGCAGGACCTGCTGAAGAAGACGGAAAAGGCCGACGGCAATTACAGCACGGGAGAGAAGAATAACCGGGCTGTGTTCCTGGAACGGCTGGGCACGATTTATCGCGATGCCGGCAATCAGCCGCAGGCGCTCGCCACGTTCCGCCAGATGACCGCTCTGGGCGATGACAACGCGGTGCGCGGCTATCAGCAGATGATCGACACCTATCGCGACGCCAAGCAATGGCAGAAGGCAACCGAGGTCGCCAAGGAAGCGGTGCAGAAGATGCCGAATGACCGCAACCTGCGCATGGTGCTGGATGGCCAGTTGGCCGATTCCGGTGAGCCCGACAAGGCTTTGCAGGATGTCCGGTCGATGCTGAAGGGCACGCCCGAGGACCGCGAAGTGTATATCACTCTGGCGCAAATGAATACCCGCCTGAAGCGCTGGGATGACGCTGACGCAGCGCTCAACAAGGCCGAGGAGCTCTCGACCAAGCCGGAGGACAAGGAGTATGTCCAGTTCCTGCGCGGATCGACTTACGAGCGGCAAAAGAAGTTCGACCAAGCTGAAGACCAGTTCCGCAAGGTGCTGGCAAGCGATCCCCAGAATGCCATGACGCTGAACTATCTCGGCTACATGCTTGCGGACCGCGGAGTGAAACTGGACGAAGCGCTGACCTTGATCAAAAAGGCGGTTGACCTCGAACCCACCAACTACGCGTATCTCGATTCGCTCGGCTGGGCGTACTTCAAGATGGGCAAGTACGATCAGGCAGAGGAGAACCTGCTCAAGGCGTCGCAGCGCGAGAGTGCTGATGCCACCGTGCAGGATCACCTCGGCGATCTCTACCAGAAAACAGGACGCCTGAGACTGGCCGCGGCGCACTGGGAGCGTGCGATCGCCGAATGGAATAAGACCATTCCCGCCGAAGTCGACCAGAATGACGTGACGCGGGTCTCGAAGAAGCTGGAAACGGCGAAGGTCAAGTTGGCGAAGGAAGATACGGACAAGCGCTGAGTTCCGGAGCCCCTCAAAAAGTTTAGTTTCACTCTGACTTAGGGCGCCGGCCTCCCCTGTTTCCCGCCGCTCTGCGGTAAACTCGCCGCATGCTCGCTTATTGCGCGGTTCGCGTGGAAGATTCTCGCGGGCGCCGCTACCCTGAGGCTCAGCACCCTTATCGGAACGACTTCCAGCGCGATCGCGATCGAGTGATTCATGCCCGCGCTTTCCGCCGCCTCGAAGCCAAGACCCAGGTCTTTACCCGCCGTTATTCGGATCATTTCCGCAATCGCCTGACCCACACGCTGGAAGTCGCGCAGATCTCGCGCACCATTGCCGGGGCGCTCGGCTTGAATTCCGATTTGGTTGAAGCGCTGGCGCTGGTGCACGATTTAGGACATCCGCCATTTGGCCATGCCGGAGAAAAGGCGCTGGATGCAGCCATGCGCCGGTATGGCCTGCTGTTCGATCACAACCTGCACGCGCTCCGCATCGTGGAGGACTTCGAACTGCGCTATGCGGGATTCCGGGGATTAAATCTGACATTCGAAGTGCGAGAAGGGATCATCAAGCACTCGCGCGACTACAGTGCGGAAGAGTATCCCGAACTCGGAGAGTACCTGCTCGACGAGCGGCCGCCCCTGGAGGCGCAACTCATCGATTTGACGGACGAGATCGCATATAACTCGTCGGACCTCGATGATGGTTATGAGGCCCACCTCTTATCACTGGATCAGATCCGATCGGGGGTGCCGATCTTCGATCGTTTTTATGGCGAGGCAGAGAAGAAGTATCCGCAGGCCGCGGAAAAACTGAAGTTCAATGAAGCGCTCCGCGGAATGCTGAACTGCTTTGTCACCGACCTGATCTCGGGCACGCAACAGCGGGTACGCGAGTTGAAAGTCCGGTCGTTAAAGGACGTGCGTCATTGCCGCGATCGGGTCGCCAGCTTCAGTGCACAAGGCGAGCGGGAACGCCGCCAGGCCAAAGACTTTCTCTACGAGCATCTGTATTTCAGCAAGGCGTTGATGCCGGAGAAAGACGATGCCGAGCGGGTGATCAGCGAACTGTTTTCGTTCTGGATGTCGGAGCCGGAGGCGCTGCCGGCCAGCTACCAGGAGAAAGCCGAACAGGAGCCGCTGGCGCGGATTGTGTGTGATTACATCGCAGGAATGACCGACAACTACATATATGAGCAGTACGAGAGAAACATTGGGCAACGGAGCAGCTGAAACCTGGCGACAGCTTTACTTACTGACATCCACGTTCCTCGCTCCACGCATCCACCATCTGAGGGTGAATGACTCCGATCTGAAAAGTTCACCCGTAGCCTTCAATCCATCGTTTCGGTCGACTCCTATTTTTGTGTCGCCGTTACTAGCACGTCATAGAGAATCTTTGGAGCGCGACGTAGTTCTTCCACCCGGACCCGTTCATCGTTCCCGTGCTCGGTGTTTCCCTCGGCCTGGGTAGCGGTGAAGGGCGTAAACCCATAGGCGTTGATGCCCAGTGGCCGATAGCGTTGGTTCTCCGTGTATCCGCTGGTGATATGCGGCACGACCGGCGCGCCGGGAAAATACTGCTGTCCTACACTTCGGATTGCGTCGAACAGGGTGGTGTTCGTCGGGGAGTAGTTGGCCACGCGGAAATCCTTGCTGACCGGCCCCACCGTGACATTCGGATCGTTCACCACTTTGCGAATGGACTCGAGAAAAGCTTCGGGGTCTTCTCCCGGCAACAAACGAACGTCGAGATTGGCCCAAGCTTCCGGAGGAATCACGTTAGTTTGTTCCGAGCCGCCCAGCATGGTGAGCGAAATGGTATTGCGCAGAAGAAAATTCAGCGACTCATCGCGCTCCAGCTCCTGCTGAAAGTTCTTGTCCTGAATGGATTGCTGGATGTTGCGGAAACGCTCGGCACGCTCGGGACTCTCGTACGGAGCCATGTCGTGCAGAAACTCTTCGACAACGGGAAGCACTTTCAACGGGGTGCGGTATTGCACGACCCGGTTCAGTGCCGCGACGAGTCGGTTGGGGGCTGAATCCGGATTCGGCCGGGACGCGTGCCCAGGCCTGCCATGAGCGGCGAGGTGCAGCCAAAAGGGCGTCTTCTCTCCGACATCTACCCCGACGTACTTCACCTTGCCGTCATCCAGCAGATTCTCGCCGCCTTCGTTGATCAGAAATTCCGCGTTTTCCAGGAGATCACTTTGTTGCCGGATGAACCAGTCTGTGCCCGTGCCGCCCGCTTCCTCATCGCTTACCGCTAGAAAGATGACGTCACGATCGAGCGGCGTCTTCTCCCGCTTGAGCATGACAAACGCGACCAGTTGCGCCAGGCCTTCGTTCTTCATGTCCTGCGCTCCGCGGCCGTACATAGAACCATCTACGATGGCGCCACTGAACGGAGGCTGCGACCAATGAGATGCGTCGCTGGTTACGACGTCCATGTGGTTGAGCAGGATGATCGGCCGCCTGGGGTCAGAGCTGGTATAGGGGATCCGTGCCCAGAGGTCGGCACGATGCGGCGCATACTCGAAAACACGGTTCTCAATGCCTTCCTGATCGAGGATTTTCTTGAAGAATGCCGCCGCCCGAAGTTCATTGCCGGGAGGGTTGGTGGTATCGATCCGCAAATATTCCTGCATCCACTTTACTGCCAGGTCGGAGTACTGGCTCAACCGTGGCGGTGGAATCTTCGCCGACGGCAATGATGCCGGTTGCGGGGTTTCAGCCCAAGTTGGGAATGCCAGGCATGCAATCACAAGGAGCAGGAGAAATGCAGGATGAGAACGGCAGGGTGTGCCAAATATTGTCATCAGGAATTCGAAAGGAACGGGTTCAGATTTCACGCGCAGTTTTTATACCAGTTTTGCCAAAATTACTCTCGGACATGCACTAGTACGCGCAGGTACTTAGGAAACGGATTCGAATGCTATTGCATCGAAAGGGTTTAGATGGGCTAAAACAGGCCAGCTTTTGGCATGTGACCTGTACTACCAGAGCTGGAAGGCCGCGAGTAGCGGCCCCGGGTTCCTGATGATTTGCATGCGTCGCGTCAGCGCATGCCGGCAACGCCAGGGTAAAGCTTGCCTTATACGACCCGCGAGGGACGCAATTAAATCTAGTAACACGCCTATGAGGCGTGCCGGAGTGGAGCTCACGCTCCCCCGTTTCGGAGGAAGTCTTATGGATAACCGCGCATTTGCAGCGCTGCTTCTGGCCGGTGCGCTCGCTGTTCCGGCCGTTGCGCAGCAAGACAGTTCCAGCACACAAAATCAACCGGCCACAACACAGTCACAGCCGGCCACCACGCAGCCGGGCACTTCCACGCAGGCTGCTCCTGCCGATCAGACGCAGAACTCGTCATCCACCACGGCGCAAGGCGCCAGCGGCAAGGAGCCCTTGCAGCCACCCGCGCATGAAGGTTTCTGGGGACACCTTAATCCCTTCGCGCGCAAGAAATATGTGCAGCGCCAGACCACCCCGATCCGCGATCGAGTCAACGAGCTCGACGAACTGACCGCGGAGAATAGCAAGAACATCAAGGATGTGGATTCCCGCGCCCAGCAGGGTATTCAGATGGCCTCTGCCAAGGCCAATGAGGCCGACCAGCACGCGATCGACGCCGGCAACCGCGCCCAGGCAGCCCAGCAGACGGCGCAGCAAGCGACCACGCGCATTCAGAACGTTGAGCAAGTCGTGACCAACATTGATCAGTACCAGCCTTCAGCTCAGACGGAGATCCGGTTTCGCCCGGGGCAGACCGTGCTCAGCAAGAACGCCAAGGAAGCTTTGGATGAAATGGCTACACCGCTGAAAAGCCAGCGTGGCTACATTATCGAGGTGCAAGGCTTCTCGTCGGGACGCGGCCAGACCGCAATTGCCAACTCGCAGAAGATGGCGGAGTCGGTAGTTCGTTATCTCGTGCTCAATCACGATATCCCGGTTTACCGGATCTATCTTGTAGGCATGGGAAACGCGCCGGTGCAGGCCACCAATGCCAGCGAGACTAAGCCAAAGCGCACTACCGGTGGACGAGTGGAAATCAGCCTGATGAAGAACAATCTCGAGCAGCTGGCTTCTTCGTCGAACACCCAGGCTGCGCCCAACCACACGCAGCAGCAAGCACCGCCGAAATAAGCTGTCGAACGGCACATCCCACAAGCCTCCCGCTAAACGGGAGGCTTTGTTCTTTCTCGCGTGCGTGCGGCGGCGCACACGGAAGGGGGAACGCGTCCGTTTTCGTCCGTTAATCCCGTCAAAGTTGAATCGCGATCGCGGACAGGGTGGTATTCTCCTTCTCTCGGAGCCATGGAAACTCTCTACTATTCGCGCCTGCCATCCCCTGCTGGTCCACTACTGATTGCGGTTTCAGAAAAGGGCCTGGTGTTCCTGGAGTTTGATCGAGGAAAGCTCGCGCCCAAGTACCTGTGGACCGAGTCGGCGGAAAAGACGCAGGCTGTCCGCGATCAGATGCAGGAATACTTCGACGGCAAGCGCCGTGAATTCAGCTTCCCACTGGACATGCGCGGAACGCCCTTTCAACTGAAGTGCTGGGAGGCGTTGTTAAGGATTCCATACGGCGAGACCCGCACCTACGCGGATATTGCTCGCGCCGTCGGAAGTCCGCAGGGTTTTCGTGCTGTCGGTCTGGCCAACAACCGCAACCCGATAGCGATCATTGTTCCATGTCACCGCGTAATTGCATCGGACGGCAGCTTATGCGGTTACGGCGGCGGTCTGGATGTGAAACGCAAACTTCTGGAACTGGAAGGCGCATTGACGGGAATTCTCGCCGCCTGATCCCGCGCTTTGTGTAAACTGGCCGCACTATGGGCCGGTCGGTGATCGTCCTCGCTGCATTAGCATTGATGTTGCTAGTTGACGCGCGTTCTGCGTCGGCGCGCAAGATAGAGACCGGTTTCCTGGACCGCACAGTTTCGGCGCAAGCAACCACTTACCGGTACCAGGTTTTTGTTCCCGCCAATTTCGACCCCACAGGAAATGGCCCGTAATTCTGTTTCTGCACGGAGCGGGAGAGCGCGGCGATAACGGCCTGCTTCAGACGGACGTCGGGATCGCTCATGCGATCCGCATGACTTACGCGCAATTTCCTTTCGTAGTAGTTATGCCCCAGTGCCGCAACGAAAAGCTCTGGACCGATGCGGATATGCAGGCCCAGGCGCTCGCCGCCTTGGAAGAATCGATGAAGGAGTTCAACGGCGACCCCGAGCGGGTCTACTTAACCGGGCTCTCCATGGGTGGATACGGAACCTGGGACTTAGCGACGAAGCATCCCGGCAAGTTTGCGGCGTACATCATTATCTGCGGCGGCATCCGCGGTCCGGCGCAATTTCCTGCGCTTCATGTCGGCCTTGTGGATGATGCAAAAGTGACCGATCCGTACGCGGAAACGGCCCGGCATGTCAGCAAGACTCCGGTTTGGATATTTCACGGAGCCGACGATCCCACCGTGCCCGTTGAAGAATCACGGAAAATGACAGCGGCGCTTAACGCCGCGGGCGGAATCGTGCGTTACACCGAGTTCCCGGGGGTTGGACACGAATCGTGGGTCCCCGCCTATGCGGAGCCGGAACTCTTTCCCTGGCTCTTGCAGCAGAAACTCAGCCGTCGCTAGGCCAGCCTTGTGGCCACCGCCCAACCACAATTCGACAGGAAGAAAGCTATCCGCAAGGCCGGCCTGTTTTACTTCGTGTTCGTGATGTACGCCTACACCACGGCGGGCCCGTTCGGCCTGGAAGACCAGGTCACCACCTCGGGGCCCGGCATGACGTTGATCTACCACCTGGTTCTGCCCTTTTTCTGGTGCATCCCTATCTCGCTGGTCGCGGCAGAACTGACCACGGCCATGCCGGTGCAGGGTGGTTTTTACAGGTGGGTGCGCGCGGCGTTTGGAGACTTCTGGGGTTTTCTTGCGGGATGGTGGAACTGGTCGGCGTCCTTTCTTTTGGGGGGCGCCTACGCGGTGCTGTTCACCGATTATCTGGATTTTTATTTTCCCCAAATAACTGGCTGGAAACACTACCTGGCTTCGGTGGCGCTGATCGCGATCATTACCTGGATCAACGTGCGCGGCATCCAGATGGTGGGCCAGTTTGCGACCGCGCTGGAGTTGTTCATTCTTTTGCCGGTAATGGCGATGATCGTGATCGGTTTGGGCAAATGGCACCACAATCCATTTGTCCCGTTGATCCCGCCGCATAAGCCGCTTTTCCAGGTATTCGGGGTTGGCCTGGCGTTAGGTTTGTGGCTTTATTCGGGGTACGAGCAGCTTTCAACCGTCGCTGAAGAAGTGGAGAATCCGCAAAGAAATTACCCGATCGCGCTCGCACTCGTCGTGCCGTTCTCGATCGCAACCTACTTCTTGCCCACCCTGGTCGGACTTGCGGCCCTCGGCAACTGGCAGGATTGGCACACCCGGTATTTCTCCGATGCCGCACAACTGATCGGAGGCCCCTGGCTGGGCTTCTGGATGACCTTGGCTGCGATGGTCACCAATGTGTCTATCCTGAACGGCACCGTACTCGCCAGCACTCGCATGCCATTCGCGATGGCGGAGGACGGATACTTGCCTGCGACATTGACCAGGTTGCATCCGCGCTACGGCACGCCTTGGATTGCGATCATCGCGTCGGCTGTCGTCTATGCGCTGCTGGCATTTCATACGCTCACGCAATTGATCAGCATCTACATCTGGTTGCGCATTGCGACATCGCTCATGACGGTGCTGGCGGCATGGCAACTCCGCCGCAAGAATCCCGCGATGCCGCGCCCTTTCCGGATTCCAGGAGGTAAACGCGGC